>JGI24710J26742_10000816_pt1 | contig 29198 bp, 26 predicted proteins | sample BioPla2DNA2_FD_26742 | JGI IMG/M metagenome (IMG submission 26742)
ACTGGAGTATCTGGTAGAGCATCTTTAATTGCTGATACTAAATCATATGCCTCTTTAGGGCTCATAACACCAGCCATATCTTTAATACAAATGGTTGAAGCTCCCATTTTTTTCATTTCTTTAGACATCGCTGCAAACTTTTTAATTGTATGAACAGGACTTGTTGTATATGAAATAGCACCTGAAGCTAAAGCTCCTCTTTTTACAGTTTCTTCCATAGAAACTTTTATATTTTCAAGGTCATTTAGAGCATCAAATATTCTGATTATATCAATTCCACATCGACAGAATTTTCGACAAATTTTCTAACAACATCATCTGGATAATGTCTATATCCTAGAAGATTTTGACCTCTAAGTAGCATTTGTAACTTAGTGTCTGGGCATTTTTTCTTAATTTTAATTAATCTCTCCCAAGGATCTTCATTTAAAAAACGTAAGCAACTATCAAAAGTGGCCCCTCCCCAACATTCAATTGAGTAAAAGCCAGCCTTGTTTATTGTTTCTAATATACTTTCAAATTGTTCAAATGGAAGTCTTGTTGCGATTAAAGACTGTTGCGCATCACGTAACACAGTTTCTGTAAAATGTACTTTCATAGTTTTTCCTCCAAAAAATCCAATAATATCATAACATAGATATAAAAGGTATCGCAATTATGAATTGTAATCTTTTTTGTGAAGTGTAAATTGACCGCTTAATCTTTTTTGTGCAAGTTTTAGATTTAATATAACTAGATTTTAGTATACGAGAAGAGTAAACATGAAGGTATTTTTGCTTGAAGATAGAAAGAGATAGTGATAAAGTATAGGTAACATTTAAATATTGAGTGTCTTCAGGGCGAGGTGAAAATCCTCACCGGTGGTAATAGTCCACGAGCCGAAAGGTTGATCCGTTGAAATTACGGAACCGACAGTATAGTCTGGATGGAAGGAGATATTATTAACAATAATTTTCTAAGCACCTGTAGCACAGCAAGGTGCTTTTCTTTTTAGAAAATATATAAGCCCTTGTAGCTAGGAAAAAGATGAAGGAATTGAGAAAAGATTTATCAAAAGTAGAAGAAAAAAACATTGTAGAAAGCGTAGACAATAGTAATGCAATTGAAGAGATTTTGCAAGAAAATCAATGTGATAGTGTGGCTTTATATGAAAAGCGGGACAGCAATACAACTAAAACAATTCTTAAGGAGACTCAGTGCGATAAAGTAGTTATAGATGAAAGTCAGGGTAGCAATGCAACTAAAACAATTTTTAAGGAAGTTCAGTGCAACAATGTAGCTATAGATACCAAATATGGTGAAAAGGGGATTAAATATAATAAACGAGTAACAAATACAAAGCGTTTGGCAATGCTTGCAATTTTAACAGCTTTAGCATATGCCTTTGTTGCGACAGTTAGAATTCCAGCAGTTGCTTTTTTAAAGTATGAACCCAAAGATGTCATTATCGTAATGGCAGGTTTTATTTATGGTCCAATGGCTTCAGTGGTAGTTTCGGTATTATCATCTTTCATTGAGATGGTGACAATTAGCGATACTGCTTGGTGGGGTTTACTTATGAATGTATTGTCTAGTTTAACTTTTGCACTTCCAGCCACCATAATATATAAGCGTATTAAAAGTAAGTTTGGAGCACTAATTGGACTATTAGTAGGGGTTATAATTATGACAGCATGCATGCTTGGATTTAATGTTTTAATAACTCCGCTATATTTAACAGTTCCAAGACAAGTAGTAGTAGGAATGCTTGCAAAAGTTTTTTTACCATTCAATGCAATAAAGGGTTTATTGAACACAAGTCTTATAATGCTTATATATAAGCCTTTGATTAATGGTCTTAGAAAAGCAAATTTAATTCCAGAATCAATAAATAAAGGCAAAAAGAAAAATCTCATACTAAGTTTATCACTAACGATTGTTGCTCTTTTAATATTAACTCTTGGAATAATTGCAATATTTTACTTAGAATATAGAACTTTCAGTTTAAGAGGAAACTCTCAATGTAAAAGCATTGTTTTAATTTTGCTAGTAATAGTTTATAAATACTAATATGTGAATGATCAAGCCAAAATACCATTTAAATACATAAATTTTAATAGCAAATTTCGATAGCAATAATTTCTCTTGCAATGCTAAATTGTGAAAGATCAAGCCAAAATACTACTTGGATACATAAATTTTAATAGCAAATTTCGATAACAATAATTTCTCTTGCAATGCTAAATTGTGAAAGATTAAGCCAAAATGCTACTTGGATACATAAATTTTAATAGCAAATACTTTGTTGTAACTATCTCTTATAATATCAATGTGTAAAAGATTGAGCCTAAATACCATTTAGATGCATAAAAGTTTGGGGTGAAAGGTTATTGTAGCTTGAAATATAAAAAAATTGACTTTTAAATTCAACTAAACTGTGTAAAGCTAAAATGCCCACACTAAAACGCCATGCTTTATGGCTAGACTAAATTATTAAAATGAAAAGGGGCTGGTTAAAGCCCCTTTAGTTTGTTTTTCTAGATTAGATTTCTTCGATTATTTGAAGAGCTCTTCTAACAGCTAGATCTGATGTTAATCTTAGCATGTATGGAACTTTTTCATAAACTTTTCTATCACCTAGATCTTTTAGTGGGAATTTTGCATATTTTCCAGCTACATCTTCTTTTGATAGATTGAAGTGAATACGAACTGCTTGTCCAATAATACTAATTCTTGCAACAAGTTCACGACCTCTGTTATAAGTAANATATTTTTTACTTAATCTTTCGTTTACTTTTGCTTTTGCATTTAGAGCTGCTCTTANTTGCTCATAAANTGCTTTTCTCTCTTTTGGTAGNGCTGCTACNTTTTCTTCGAATGTACGACTTTCACCTACTATGTTAAGTTGTGTCATAATTTCCTCCTATATATTTTTATTTTTTTTACTTCAATAGCCTANGTGGCTATTGTTATTGCTATTATTAATCAATCCACAAGATCTTGCCTTTGACTATTATTGTAATCAAGTCAATTATCCATAGAATGAATCCGCTGAAGAAGAATAATATGATAGCTAGTATTACACCGATTGTATTTTTCTTGCTAGCACTTTTTGCTATTCTATAAAATCCCCATGAGAAAGATAGGATTGGTAGTGCAAAAATAATTTTAACTATTCTTGGTAGCCCATCCATAAATTTTACGTATGCTTTCATGGCTTTACCTCCTTCCCATATTGAATAAATTTTATCACGCATAAAAAAGTATGTCAATATGCATTTTTTAAAATATGCATACTTGTGCGAGTTATTCATAAAATCAAGGCTATGCGATTTGATAATTTTTAGCGCTAAAATTCATAAAAATGAAAATTTTTTGCATAAAATCGTTTCAATATTCTTGAAAATGTATAAAACTTTGTAGATAAAAAATAAAAATTTTTATATTAATTTCTAAAAACAGCATCAAATCACTAGAAAACTATGTTTTTGGTATATAATGGATTTAATTGAAAAAAGAGGAGAACAAAGATGAAGCTTAAAAAAATTAATCATATAGGGATAGTTGTAGAAGATATCAAAGAAGCAAAAGAAAGGTATTCTAAGATATACGGAATCAAAAAATGGTATGAACTTGTAAATTCGTCACCACTTGACTTATATTACCATGGTGAAAAAAGAAATTGTGAAGTTACTTTATATTTTGGAGGTAAGGGCTTCACTAAAATAGAGCTAATTCAAACTAAAGGTGATGACAACATATATACTGAGTTTTTAAAAAGAAACGGTGAAGGTATTCACCATATTATGTATAATGTAAAAAATCTCAAAAAAGCCATAGAATATTATGAATCTATTGGTATGAAAGTTTTNCAACAAGCTACTTTNAANAGTGCTGGTGCAAATATAGCATATGCATATATGGGTTTTGATGAAAANGGTGTAATTTTTGAGTTTATAGAAACAACCATTGCTATGGGGCTTAAAAAAGGAGATTTACCTGGAGAGGTTGGAGCGCTTGGCGTTTTAACAGGAAATTACAAAAAGTTAAAATAGGGCCTAAGTGTAAGATTTTGTTTAGCTTCTATATTGAATGAAATATATCATTTAAGCTGGGACACTTGGCATGTTGACAGGAAATTACAAAAAATTAAAATAAGGTCTAAGTGTAAGATTTTGTTTAGCTTCTATATTGAATGAAATATATCATTTAAGCTGGGACACTTGGTGTGTTGATAGACAATTACAAAAAATTGAAGTAAGGCTAAAATCTAATTAAGACAAATTTAGATTTAGTGTACATACGAATTGAACTCTAGAGTTGTAACATAACAAACAAAATAAAAATTAACCTACCATTACTTGAAGATATAAAGTATAATAAGAGTGTTAGAAATTTTTGGAGGAGATAAAATTGGAAGAAAACAAAGATATTAAAATGGATGCAAACTCTACAGATTTTGTTCCAAATGAAGGGTTAGAGAGTGAAATAGAAACTCAAGGACCTAAAAAGATTTCAAAAGATGATCCCGATTACATACCAGTGAAAGAAAAGGTAGCCTACGGAGTAGGAGCTTTAATGGATGGTGGCGGCGTTGCTCTAATGGGTTGTGTAATGCTATATTACATGACAAGATTTTTAGGCATTCCAGCTGCTGCTGCTGGGGCAGTTGTTATGGCATCTAAAGCTTGGGATGCTGTAACAGACCCTGTGATGGGAGTGATTAGCGATAATACTCGCTCACGATGGGGAAGAAGACGCCCATATATGTTTGTTGGTGGATTTTTATTAATTCTCGGAATGGTTTTATTGTTTTTGCCAGCAAGTAGAGAAATAGCAAGTTTAGGTGGTAGAATTGCATATGTTTTAGTTATGTATTTACTATGGAATACCTTTTCAACGATTACACAAGTTCCATATTGCTCACTTGCATCTGATATTTCAGGAGATTATTCAGAAAGAGACAAGGCAAACACTGTTAAATTAATATTTACATCAGTATCAGCAGGGCTTTCATATCTTGGACCAACGCTTGCATTAGAAGCTTTTGCTAAAGGAACAATTAATGCAACACATTTTTGGTTAATAATGATAGTATATGGTGTGTTATTTGGTGGTGGCTTGGTAATAGCTTCTATTTTTGTAAAAGAAAGAGTTGGAGCTTTAAATCCTGATGTAAAAGCAAAGTTTAGTTTTAGAGTTTATGGTGATGCAGTAAAGAACAAGAGCTTTAGATGGCATATCGTTATGTATTCAGCTGCTTTTATGTGTATGGATATATTGTCTGCGCTTGCAGTTTACTATGCCCTAGATGTTTGGGGAGGCACAACCTTATTTGGAAAACCTTTCACTTCAATGTATGTAATTGCACCACTAATGGGCGGAGCTGTTGCAATGTTTCCTGTATGCCGTTATGTGATGGATAAAAAATCAAAACAATTTGCCTTTAGAATGGGGTTACCTGCATATATTCTTGGTGGAATAATGCTTGGAGCAATGAGTCCAGATTGGGCACCTACAGCATTAGTTCCTGTTTTTGCATTGATAATGGGGCTTGGTTTTGGTGGTGCACAAATGATGCCTTGGATAATATTCCCAGATACTGTTGACGTTGCAGAACTTAAACTTGGTCATAGACCGACTGGAGTATTTAGCGGAATGATGACGCTTGCTAGAAAACTAGCAGGGGCACTTGGAGTTTTTGTTGCCGCATCAGGCATACAAGCATTTGGATATAAAGAAACTCCAATTGATGCAACAGAAAGAATTGTTCAAACAGGCAATGCTTTACTTGGAGTGAGAATTGTCTTAAGTTCAGCTGTAGTGATATTAATTTCAATTGCACTATTTGCTTCGTTTAAGTACAAGGTTAACAGCAAAAAGTTAGATCGCATTAAATATTTTAATCAATTAAGAAGAGATGGTATTTTAGACGAAGAGTTAACTGAAGAAGAACAAGCTGAAAAGGCACAATTAATAAAAGAATTAGCATAATATAAAGTGGGCTGTTAAGAAACTAAAAAATTTTTAACAGTTTTTCTTTATAAAAAAACATGACGAAGGGAAGGCTGTTTTTGATATTAATTGAAACATAAAAGCATTTATGAGTCGCTTTCAAGGCTTTCTTCACAGCCCCTTTTAGATATGTTGTGTCTTTAAAATCCTGAAATATTTAGGGCTTAAAATGATGAATACAAAGCAATGTTGAACCATATTATGTCGGTTAAAATTAAACAACATTGTTATACGAGGTAGTTTATGATTAAGCATGTTGTAATGTTTAAAATGAAAGAAGGTGTTTCTAAAAAAGAAACAGCAAGAGTATTAAAAAGCATGGAAGGGGTTGTTCCTCAAATTCGTGATATAGAAGTAGGTATAGACTTTTTGCAATCAGAGCGTTCATTTGATGTGATATTGACAGTTACTTTAGATGATGAAGTTGCATTAGATGCTTATCAAAAAGATCCATATCATTGTGATGTAGTCAAAAAATTTATGCATGCAAATAGACAAAGCTCCGTTGCAGTAGATTACTATGTAGATTAAGCATTGATAAAAAGTTATTTTAAAAGTGAAAGGCTGTTAAGAAACTAAATTTTTAACAGCTTTTTTGTTGTCAAACATAAACACATTGAAAGAAGTGTTTGCTCAATCTAAATTCTTTTATGTAGTTATTTAAATGTTTCTAGAAAGTCCCTTTTTATTATAAAACTGAAGCTGGTATTAAGCTGTTTTTTTCATCGATAGGGAAGAGTTCATCTATTAAACAAATAATTCCGCCATTTTTTATTGGTTTATCAAGCTTGTTTAGTAGTTTAAATGTATTGATATCTCTTTTATTTGGATTTGCAGAAAGTTTAATTTCAAGTGGAGTAAAACCATCATATTCCTCTAACAAAACGTCTATTTCATTTTTATCAGAGTCTCTATAAAAATATATTTGTGGTGCATGTGGCAATAGTTCATACTTGATGGTAAATTGATTTATAACATAATTTTCAAAGTAAGCACCAGCCATATAGCTAGATTTCAAGTTTTCTGGTGAAGGAACTCTTGCAAGATATGAGCAAAGTCCAGTGTCATAAAAATAAAGTTTTGGAGATTTTGTAAGTCTTTTCAAAGAGTTGTTAAAATAAGGTCTAAGTAAGTAGACTATTCCCATTCCTTGTAAAGTTTCTAGCCATTCTTTTGCAGTTGGTTGAGATATATCAGCTGCATTTGCAAGGTTTGCATAGTTTATAACGTTTCCAACTTGAGATGCCACGGCAAATAAAAAGGTGTAAAACTTTACCGTATCTGAAATTTTACCAAGCTCCATAACATCTTTCATTAAATAAGAGTGGATGTATGAGTGGAAGTATATATCTTTTTCATCTTCACTTGCTTCAATTAATTTTGGCATGCCACCAAAATAGATATCTTTAAAGACATCATCAAGTTCAAGTTTCAGCCCATTATTATGGTTTGTAGATAAGTTATTAAAGCTAAAGTTTGTTGGAATGGTATAGAGATGTTGTTTCTTTTCGCTTAAAGTAAAAGAGTACATATTCATAATACCAATTCTACCAGCAAGAGACTCTGTAACCTTTTTCATTGTTGAGTAACTTTGTGAGCTGGTTAACCAAAATTCACCAGCTTTTTTGTTGTTATCTGCAAGCATTTTTATATGTGAAAAAAGATTTGGTGCATATTGTATTTCATCAATTAAAATAGGAGGCTTGTATTTTTGAAAAAATAGCTTGGGATCATTTATTGCAAGAACTCTTGCATTTAAATCATCTAAAGTTACATAAGTTCTATCCTCTTTTTTAGATAAATGCTGTAGCATTGTGGTTTTACCAACTTGCCTTGGTCCACAAACTAATGCAACTGGAAACATTTTTGCAATTATTTTAAATTTTTTCTCTGCTAATCTACTGAAATATACACTATTCATAATAACTCCGTAAAATCTAAAGTCAACTTTATTTTACACATATATCTAGCAAAAGTCAAAGTTTTCATAAAATCTAAAGTGGGCTTTATTTTTCGCAATATACAAATAAAAGTCCATCAAGGGTAAAATTCCAGCAAAATTTAAAGGCAACAATCACTTCTTTAAGTAAATGAACTTTTTGAGCTAGCCTTCAAAAATATTGTCAAAAAATATTGATTAATAAACTTATATAAATATGATATAATGCAATAGGTCTTTTAGGGTCATAATAAAATATATAAGAAAGGTGATTTTTATGAGTAGTGGAAAAGTTTATCCAATTAATATAAAAGGGTACAAGGTAGATTTGCCAGTACTTGCGATAGATCAAGATATGAGTATTGCTTTTTTTAATTTGCATGGAGCACAAGAATTGACAGAACATTGTGCAAAAGAAATCGCAAAAATATTGCCAGAGGTAGACGTTATCATTACTGCAGAAAGTAAAGGTTTACAACTTGCTCATTGTGTTGCAAGAAATTTAGGACATAAGTTTTATGCAGTAGCTAGAAAAACTCAAAAGCTATATATGCAAGATGGAATTTCCGCAACAGTAAAATCAATAACTACAAAAAATATACAAACACTATATTTGTCAGAACACGATGTTAATTTAATTAAAGGAAAACGTGTTGCTATAGTTGATGATGTTATTTCAACTGGTGGCTCGCTTCAAGGACTTGAAGCTTTAGTTGAAAAGGCAGGTGGCACGGTTGTTAAAAAGGCTTTTGTTTTAGCAGAAGGTGCTGCAGCTGATAGAAAAGATGTTGTATACTTAGAGACAATTCCACTGCTATAAGATTTTAAATTTATTTTCATTTAATAGAAGTTTATTTAAGCGAATATATTTTACTGAAAATACAAGAAGGATTTATGTTTGAAAAGTTAGAGAAAAAACATATTAAAACTATTTATGAGTTTTTAAATAATGATAATACCGATGATACAACTTATGCGGCAATAAGCATTTTGGGTTGGATGGCTCCATTTAATCCAGAGATAGAAATTGCAAACAAATATGTCGTTATTAAATTTACATATGAAGGTCAAACTGGATACTTAACCCCTCTTGTAAAAGATAAAAATGATTATGAATATGCGGTAAAAAAGATTTATGAATATCAAGCTAATCAAATACATGGTGTGATAGATTGGCAAAAGCCGATACTTGAAAAATATGGATATGAAGTTAGATATTCGAGAAAAAATAGCGAGTATTTATATGACCCACAAAGTCTAATTACCCTTCGAGGCAAGAAGTTTCATTCAAAGCGAAACTTTATAAATGGATTTCCAAAAGAATATGTTTGGAGACCGTATACTGGAAGTAAAGAAGATAAAGATGCGATTTTTGAAATGTTTTGTAAATGGTGTCATTGGAGAACGGGAGGCAGTGTAGACCCTTGTAAAGATCCAAATTGGCGGACCTCTGAAGCTATGGTTGAAGCTGGCTATGATTTAGAAGCAGATGTACTAGAAATGATGCTTGCAGATTGTGATACTTTTGCTTGTAGTGTAGATATTTTAGAAGTTGATGGTGAAATTGCGGGTTTTGTCGGGGGTGAGGTATTACCTAATAATGTTGGTGTAATATACTTCCAAAAGGGCGATATCCAGTATAGAGGAATATATCCTCTAATAGACAATTTGTTTTGTAAAACACATTTTGATATTCCAACATTGAGATATATAAACAAGCAAGAAGATATGGGAATAGAAGGACTTAGAAAATCTAAAGAAAGTTATAATCCTGTGAAATTAGCAGATAGATATATTGCAACTCAAAGTTTTGATGGAAAGGAAGTTAAGGCAAGTTCTAGGGCACTTAGAATAGGTTTATAAAAATATAAGCTTATCAGACAAGTTCGGTTAATACGAAAGATTAGAATAGGTATAGGCTTATCAGACAAGTTCGGTTAATACGAAGGATTAAAGTAGGTTTATAAAAATATAGGCTTATCAAACAAGTTCTCAAGCATGATTTAAAACGAAAGATTAGAACAAGTATGTAAAAAATATAGGTTTATCAAACAAGCTCTCAAGTATGGTTTAATAAGAAGAATGAGAATAGGCATGTAAAAATATACATTTATCAAATATCAAGCTAACATGTTAAAATTATAATGATGAATAAAGTTTAGGGAATAATTAATGGATCAAAATAGAAAATACACAACAGTTCATTCGGTTAGAATTTTAGTAATAGCTATGGCAGTTTCCATGGCTGCAGGTCTTATAATTCAAGTCATTAAAGATCCGAATATCAAAACCCTAGTATCTATTTTAATACCACAAGTTTGTTATTTAGCAGTTGGGCTAATTTTAATAAAAAAAGAGCAATTTCCAATAAAGGATATTGTCCCTTCCGATATTGGGGTTTATCCACTTGGAGTTTTGTTAACTATACCAATTGCAGCTGCTGTAGTTTTGCAAAATTTAGTATTTGCAACTTCTTTTGGTTGGCTTGCAGATAAATTAAAAATAGGGCTTGATGTAACGCTAGATATTGCAAATCCCATATATGCAGTATTTGGGGTTTTAATAATTGCTATACTTCCTGCAGTTTCAGAAGAGTTTATGTTTAGGGGCGTAATAATGTCATCATTAAGGGAGAGAGGATTTTGGTATTCTGTCTTTGTTTCAGCAGCTGTATTTGCTCTATCTCATCTAAATGTTAAGCAATTAATTCATCCTTTTTTACTTGGTTCGTTGCTTGCATATATTACATTAAAAACAGGAAATATCACATATGCAGTGTGCATTCATTTTATAAACAATGTAATTGCACTTTTTATGAATCAAATACCATTTTTTGCAAATTTAATGATTTATTCGCCCAAAAATCTAGGCATATTATTTGGTCTTATGGCACTGGGTGCAGTAGTGTTATATCCTACAGTATGGCTATTATTAAAAGCGACACAATCATCTCAAAGATTTAGAAAATATTCAGAACCTTCACCATATGAAAAAGCGAGTGAAAAGCCAATTAGAGGCATTGATAAACCAATATTATTTTTATGTGTTGTATTTGTAGCATTGATGTTTTTAACGGCATTTGCGACGGCATTTTCAAATATTAAAACAAACTAAAAAGAGGAATTTATGGACAATTTAGATAAAAGATCACCACTTTCAAAAGTTATTGAAAACAAAAAAGTTGTAGTAGGAGTTATGATATTTGCAATAATATATGACATTTTTTATAGCATAGGCTTAGCTTATGTTCTTGGCGAAAATCCTGTTTCTTTTACAATGAGCATGATAGGAAGAGCTACAATACCAGGGAGATTTCCTACTTTATTTGTGTTTTTTGGTATAGTGACAAATATTGCCTTTATGCTAAACATTAACTACGCATATCATAAAGATGACTACATTAAAACAAAATTAGGGAAAATTGGCTTTATATGTGCCTGGATTGGTGTTTTCTTTTTGACAATGTGTACACTAATTCCATCAATTGAATTTGAAGAAGTGCACGATGTTTTGACAGGATTTCAGGTTGCAGGACATTGGTCAGGTGCAATACTCTTTGCATTGTTTTTTGCAATTTCTATATGTCTATATATATTTTCACATAGAAAAAAATATAAAGGATTTTTAGTTCTCTTCATAGTCTTAATCATTGTTTTAGTCACTTTAGCTATATTAGTAATTGCAATTCCTAAAAATGGAGTGTTCGAAATTTTGCCACTAATACTTGTTATGGCTTTGATGATATTTATTAATCTAGATAAGTTTCCTAAAATTGAACAAGAAGAAGAGACACATAAAGTAGAATAATTATTAGTTTTTCTCATAAACCTTCTTTAGTTTTATAGTTAAAACTAGTCAATTATGCTGTCTAACCGATTTTATTTGATGTTAAATTTTATCGATAAATTCAAATAACGTTATTATACGAGAAACAATTTATTTTGCATTTTATAGTGACATTTAAAGTGACATTTAAAGTGACATTTAAAGTGACATTTATAGTGACATTTTGCATTTTTGAAAGATATTATAGTTGTATAAATAATGCTTTGCTCTGAGGTTTTATTGTTTTCAAAGTGACATTTAAAGTGACATTTATAGTGACATTTAAAGTGACATTTAAAGTGACATTTATAGTGACATTTATAGTGACATTTATAGTGACATTTATAGTGACATTTATAGTGATATTTGATATAATAAGAATAACAACATAAGGAGTAATATTTGTATGAATTTAGGAATTGAAAATGAAACAATGGAGTTCAAAAAGTCTACAGCTGAATTGAAGTCTGCTATGAATGATATATGTGCAATGCTAAATAAGCATGGTTACGGTACATTATATTTTGGTGTAAAACCTAACGGGCAAGTATGCGGTCAACATGTGAGTGCAAGTTCACTTGATGATGTTGCTACACACATTAAAGCAGCAATTAAGCCAATGATCTATCCTCAAATCGAAAAGGTTACCTTAAATGGTTTCGATGTCATAAAAGTAGAGTTTAAAGGAAATGAAAGACCATATTCATCTTATGGAAAATATTTTAAAAGGATTCATGATAGAGCCGAAGATATTACTCCAGACGAATTAAAGCATATGATGCTAAACAATGATTTTACATCAATATGGGAAAATAACCCAACGCCATATGGATTAGATTCCGTTGATTCAGAGGCTCTCGAAAATTTTTATAATAAATCCGTTGATTGCGGAAGATTAGAGCCTTTAGAAAAGTATGATGAGGAGGAGTTGCTTACAATTTTAGGATTATATAAAGATGGTAAATTAAATAATGCAGGTTACTTTTTGTTTTCATCAAAAGAGCCTACGGTTTTAAAAATGGCTGTCTATGTTACTGATGCTAGACTTAATTTTTCAGATATAAATAGAGTTCATGGTAATATTTATAATTTAATAGATGTTGCAACTAAATATATAATCAATCATATGAATTGGAAAGTGGAATTTAATGCTAAGAGTGCATCTAGAATAGAAGTTCCTGAAGTGCCAATTGATGCGATAAGAGAAGCCGTGGTTAATGCATTTGCACATGCGAACTACCGTTCATTTACCGAACATGAAATTACAATCACACCAACTGTAATTGAAATATATAACCCCGGAGAGTTTCCGATAAACTACAAACCAGAAGATTTTGCAACTAAAAAATTAGGTTCAATGCCTAGAAATAGAAAAATACTAGATGTGTTGTACAAATCAAAGAATGTTGAAGTTCAGGGTAGTGGATTAAGAAGGATATTTAATGTCTGCAAAGAAAATGATATTAAATATGAATATGTGTTGAATGAATATGGATTTAGATTCGTTTTTCATAGACAAGGTGTTACTAAAAATGCACATAAAGATGTTGCCAAAGATGTTGCTAAAGATGTTGCTAAAGATGTTGCTAAAGATGTTGCTAAAGATGTTGCTAAAAATTACACTATAAGATTAATTGAAACAGATTATGAGATTTTAAATTTATTAATGCAAAATCCCGAAACCACAAGAGAGGCTCTTGCCGAGACAATTGGTAAAACTGTTAGAACAGTTCAAAGATCATTAAATAGGTTAATTGCAGCAGAAAAAATTATGAGAATCGGTGGTAAAAAAACTGGTTATTGGGAAATAATATAGCCTAATTTTGCAAAGTTTAACGGAATATCTATGGAATATGGTTTTATAAATTTATAGAAACAAATGAGATAAGAATATATTGAGTTGCTTGCATAAGATAGGTCGCAAGTTTTTAATGTATGTCACGATATAATATAGTATACTAGTAGAAACCCTTATCAAAGCGTAGGAGTATTGACATGATTGAAATTAAAGGAAGATATAATACCATAAAGGTTTTTGCAGATGAGCTTGAAGATAGTGCTAGAAGAGACATTGAAGCAATGTGCAATCTAGAGTTTTTAGAAGGTGCAAAAATAAGAATTATGCCTGATGTTCATGCTGGTAAAGGCTGCACAATTGGTACAACTATGACAATTAAAGATAAAGTTGTTCCAAATTTTGTTGGTGTTGATATTGGTTGTGGAATGGAAGTTTCAAGGCTAAAACAAAAGTCTATAGATTTTGAAAAATTAGATGCTTTGATTAGAAATACAATTCCAGCTGGAATGAGAGTTAGAAAAACTTTGCATCCATATGTAGATGAGATTAGAGTAGATGATTTGAGATGTAAAAATTATGTCAATCTTGAAAGGGCAAGATATAGTGTGGGAACACTTGGTGGTGGCAATCACTTTATAGAAGTAGATAAAGATGAAAAGGGCACATTATATTTAGTCGTTCATTCTGGCAGTAGGCATTTAGGCACGCAAGTTTGTGAATATTACCAAGATTTAGGGTTTTCTAAATATCAGGATAGAGTAAAAGAATATAAACTTAGCCAACTTCCTATAGCAAGAGCTCATTGGGAAAGAGGGGAAACATATGAAATAAAAATTCCTTTTGAAATGTCAAAAAATGTAGCATATGTTGATGGGCAAAATTTTGAAGACTATATACATGATATGAAAATAACACAAGAGTTTGCAGTATTAAATAGGCAAGCTATGGTAGATGAGATAGTGAAGGGATTAAATCTTGATGTAGTAGAACAATTTACCACAATTCATAACTATATTGACACAGATGATATGATACTTAGAAAAGGTGCAGTATCTGCTAAAAAAGGCGAAAAGTTTATCATACCAATTAATATGAGAGACGGTGCCCTTATTTGCATTGGTAGAGGCAATGAAGATTGGAACTATTCAGGACCACATGGAGCTGGAAGATTATGTTCAAGAACTAAGGCAACTAAGACCTTTTCAATGAGTGAATATAGAGACTCAATGGAAGGAATTTTTTCAACTTGCATCAATAGGGGAACCTTAGATGAAAGTCCTCAAGCATATAAACCAATAGATGATATTATAAAACACATTAAGGATACAGCAACGATTAAAAAGCAAATTAAGCCTATATATAATTTTAAGTGCTCGGATTAACAATATTGATATATAGTTTAGACGCTTAGATAGCAAAGTGTGACATATAAATGAGTGGGATTTTAGAAGAAATATCGATTTGCACTATTTAAATAAAACATAGTTTAGATATATTGGATAGCAAAGTGTGACATATATCCATATTGAGATTTAGAAGAGATGTTTATTTATATTATTTATATAATATATGGTTTAGATGTTCAGATGGTAGAGTGTGATATGTAAATGAATTGAGGTTTAGAATATTTGAAACGAAAGAGAGAAATTGGATTATTGGTGTATAATATATGTATTGATTAAAAGGTGCACAAAAGTACTATTGAATTAGGAAAAGAGGGGTTTTGATGTTAGATAAACAAGCAATTAAAGAATTAACTAAAAATAGTGAAGATAGAAAGGTTTTTAAACTTGGATTGATAGTTTTTATATCCACCTTAGGCTTGCAAATTACAAGGCTTATTTTGGGGCTTGTAAATTTTAACCTACCTGCTTTATATCTTGACCAATTAGCTACATTAATGATTCAATTCTTTTTTCTAGGTGTATTGCCTGTTGTCTTATATAAAATAATGATTTCTAGAAAGCATAGCGACTTACTTGAAGATGCATCTCTTAGAGCTAAAGTGCCCCCTAAAATTTTAGTGGCAAGCGCTGTACTTGGTTTTGCACTTGCAGGATTTTCTATAATCCCATCTTTAATATCAAGCTTGTTTTTCAATAGCGTAGGGTACCAAAGAAGTTTAGGAAGTGGGACTTTATATACAAGTGATTGGATTTTACTTAGTGATATAATCTTTATCGCAGTATTTCCAGCAATTTTTGAAGAGTTTGTAGATAGGGGAATTTTGTTAGGAGCTTTAAAAAACGTAAAAAGTGAAATGATGCAAGTTATCATTGCAGGAATATATTTTGGAGTAGCTCACCAAAATGTGCCACAGTTTTTACCTGCAACTGTTGCAGGAATGATAATCGCTTATGTTGCAATATTAACTAGATCTATATGGCCTGGTGTAATTATTCATTTTTGCAATAACTTTGCAGTGGTTATATTGTCATATATGAATCAAAAAATCACATTGTCGCGACCAATGCAATATATTGCTGAAAATTCTGGCGGTCTTTTGCTTGGAGATTTAGTATGGCCAATACTTGCTGGGGTTATAATATTTTTTGTCTTAAGATTTATTTTGTCGAGTATGGCAAAGTATACAGCTCCAAAAGTTTCTGCATTCAACCCAGAACAAGGGCATTATACATTGAGTACAGAAACTAAGTCATATACAATATATGGAATGGATCCAGAAAAAGCTTTGCATAGTCCTTCAGAGCTATTAAAATTACACAATATTATAGAGCATATTGTAGAAGATTCAGGGGTGGCTATTAAAAAAGTAAAAGTCTCTCTTTGGGCATATGCGCCTATAATCTCTTCTTTTGTAACAGCTAGTTTCATTACTTTAGCTACTCTATTTTGGGGCATGAGATAAAGCAGTTTAGATAACTTATCAGTTATGTTTAGTGTACATAAATAATGATATTTGGTTTTTGAAATGGAGTTATTTTAATATTTTTGACTCTTTCGATTCTGAATTTTTTGCCTTTGGTATTTACATTCTATTTTCTAGCAAGTAAAATTAAAGTGTATAGTATTTTGCGCACATAAATTATAAATTAATCTATAAAAAAAGATGACAATATTTTTATTGGAGGGTCTTATGAGAAAAAGAAAAGTATTAATAGTAATTGCACTATTTATTTTGGTTGCATTAGCATTAGGGCTAGTTGCATGTAAAAAACCTGCAACAGACACTGGGCAAGAATTTCAGAATGCTTATGAGCCACAGATAGATAGTAGCCAGTATTTAGTAGCAGAGAATGGAAAACTTGGAGTTAGTGATGTTTTAGATTTTTATCGTGCTAAAGGCTTTGATGTCGAAAATGTTATTGCTCATCCAGGATTCATGGCCAAGTTATTTCCAAATGCGGATATGAAAGAACTTGTCAAATCTGTATATGCTATTCACCCACCAGAAGTTTTTTCAGGAATATTTGCTATAACATTCAAAGAAGAAAGTGAAGCAAGGATTTTTGCAAATTCTTTTCATGTAGAAGATGGCATAACCATGGGGAAGCAAATAGGTGATACCTATTATGTGTGTTTCGATGCAAAAGTGGATGATATGAATTTTGAGCAAAACCAAGCATGTATGTCATATATAAATCCAAGCGCTTTTGATTTCTTTGTCATAGATAACATCAATGATGTTTTAAATGGCGATGAATATACAGCACAAAATTATGGATATGTAGAAAAAACAATACAGCCAAATATAGCAAAAATACATGGTGGTATGGTTAGGGCCAAGCTTGATCAAGTGTTTGATGAAGATATTGGTTTAGTTAAGGCTCAAATCCTTTCAGAACTAGTATTGGTTTTAGAAAAATGGACAGGCAAACAGTTCCCAACATTAAAAACTGATGCTAGAAAAACAGTGAAAGCATTTGGCGATGCAGTAGACCATGTATATATGTATCACGATAGCGCAGGAACTATGCAAATTGTAGTTGAATTTAATGAAAAATATGATTCAAACTTAAGAAACATTTTAGTAGATGAAGTCTTAAAAAATGGTAAGGGCTACATTATGTACTTAGTACACACTTTTGGAGTTTTTGATGAAACATTAGGTGGAGAATATGCATATGCAGATGAACTTTCAGATGCGGAAAGAACTGAAGTAGTTGCAAAAATGAAAAGTGTTATAGAAAAAGAAGTAGCTGATCTTGATGAATATGAAGGACTAGGCGGAAATGATCTTTACATAAAAGAAGAGATTTTTGAAGGAGATAAATATTTGTCATTTAAGGCGACAAATCTTTTAATAAAAAAAGAAGTAAAAGAAGTCATTGGAAATAGGCTTAGAGAGAAAAAATTAAAGAAGGTCTTTACTCTAGAAAATGGTTTTGATCCAATAGATGCAGAAACAGGCGACTTTATAGCATATGCAGCAATTAAATGGGGCATAGAAGAATTCCCTGATTTTGATATGGAGATGATGCAAGCCTATTGGTATGAGTATAACAAAGAAGCTGGTGAACTCCCCGAAAAGAGGATATATTTCATAAAATCAGGAGAAGGTGAATCTAGTTTTAAAAATCAAAAACTTGCTACATTTTTTAAATCACAAACTCAAGATGATACATATGATTCATATTTTGACAAAGATTTAATGTGGGTTGTAGTTGGTGATAAAGACTTAATTGATGTATATAAATCTGAGAAAATGCCAAAAGAATATAAAATAACATTTGATAAGGCTGACTGCGACGATTTTGATTTTTTTGAAGAAGGGTGGCCCAAGACAACATATAACGAATTTGATCGCTTTGAGGTCGAAAGACCATGGGTTATAGTAGGAGAAAATCCTGCAGACCCTGGAAGTTGGTTTGTAAAAGTTGGTGAAGTATATGAAGAAATTCCTAAAGATGAGTTTGGTAGGTTATATATAGATGGACTTATCTTGGCTGAAAAGGCTTTTACCGATGTAACACTTTATGCTAGACCTTTAGAATAACATAAACTGACAATTAGTGGTTTAGTAAAATTAAGATGATAGTTGAAAAAATATTGAAAAATATTTTGGGAGGATAAAAAGATGAAAAAGAAAATAATATTTACAATAATGATAGTAATATTGATTTCTGTGATAGCTATTTCGCTTGCAAGCTGTAAGCCTAAGGCAGAAGAGCCAAAGCCTGAACCTTTAAGTGTTACTCTTTCTGAAGATGCTTATCTATCTGCAAGCTCCACAGTTGATGAAACTTTGCAATATTTTCAAGCAAGGGGATATAACGCTAAATTTTATGATGGGGGAGGAGAGATTCTACCAGGCACTGGTATTATAATAAACCAAGATGATGAAAACATTTTGGATGATGAAAACATTTTGAGTGTTATTACCATCGAAAATAAATTGTTTATTATTAGACTTAAAGATGAAGAAACTGCAAAAGCTTATGCTATAGGTTATGATTCAAGAGTACATGATAATTATGCTTATAATTTTGCAGGAGTAAAAAGAATTGGTAGTGATGTTTATGTTGGCCGTATAACGATGTTGCTTCATGTTGCTCCAAGTAATGCTGAAAAATATTTGATTAATGCTTTTAAAGAAGCAAATAAATATGCTGATGGAGCTGACTTGTTGGATCAATTTGCCAAAGATGGTGTTGAGTTGCAAAATTTCATCATCAAAAACGGTTCACATTACAGAAGTTTATTTAACAAATATAGTGAAAATAATGCATTTGAACAATTTGATAAAATGTACAAAAGAGTTACTGGTTTAGAAACAGTTTCATATGAAGAAAAAGATATTTATGCCTTTGCAAACAGTATTCAAAAATTCTATGAAATGCAATTAACTTCAGGAAAGAATATTTCAATCTTTGAATTTAAAGATGAAGATAGTGCTAATTGGTTTAATGAAAAAATATTAACACCAGCAAAAGCATCTCATAAAAAGCTTGTATTTTTCAATGAGGGTGCCCAATTTTTTGAACATCCCGAATGGAATGAAGCCTTATTTGATAAGCAAGAGGACTTTACAAGAGTATATAATGAGATAATAGAAGCTGAATTAAGTAAATTTCTTCTTAAAAATCTTGATGAATCTTACTCTGATATTGAGATAAAAGTTGAAGAAAATTTCGTTGTTACTTCTTACACCTTCATCCCATTTGAAAAAGATTTTGAAAGAGAGTCTAATCATGAATATCAAAAGCTTATAAAAGTATTTGATGCTCCTAGATTTGATCTTGCAGATTGGTGGTGGGAGCTTCCAGATGCATTAAGGGGTGTTTCAGCAGGTGATAAGATTGTTTTTGATAACGGTCCAGGAAAAGTTTTATATGTATTTTATCCTTGGGGACCAAGACTCCAAGGTGCACTAAAAGAACAATTTAATGCATGGTATGATGTATGGTTAGCAGCAAAACCAGAAGAAGAGAGGGAGACTGTTGATAAATATGTATCTGACGATGAGTGGTATTTTGTTGCAGGTGACAAAGATTTACTTGATATGTTTAAGAGCCAAAAAGCAATGAAGAGATATAAGATCACATATGATTTTAACGGTGTCGAAAAAGATGATATTGAAGTAAATTTAGTGGATAAAAACTATATCTTTACTGAATTTGATGTAGATTATCCAATAAAAGTTCCTGTAACTGATGGAAAAGTGTTTGAAGGATGGGAAATCAAAAAAGCAGATGGTACATATGAAGCTATAGAAAAGCTAAATGGCGAAGATTTAGTTAGAGATTATCCAAACGGAATTACACTTAGAGCAATTTGGTCAGAACCAGAACCAGAACCCGAACCCGAGCCACCACTTCCATAAAAAGAAGATCGAAATTAATAATAAATTAATTTAAAAATATTGCACTTTCTATATGAAGGTGCAATGTTTTTATTTATGAGTAAAAGTAAAGATTATGCTTGAAATAGTTCGGGTGTTTTTTAAAAATAGAATAGCATTATGCAATATGAAAAATAAATTTATTATAATCTAACATTAAAAGTTAATGCAGTGTTGCAAAAGGTAATATATTTTTAGTTGGTATTGAAATTGAGCAATTTTACAATATATTTTGGCAATTTTTGCAAGAATATTTATTATACTTGCGTCCATATAAAATGTTAAAATATAAGTAATATAGGATTTTTATATAAGGAATAAAAGATATGATTTTAGAAGTTAAAAATTTTAGTAAGCAATATCAAGGTCAGCCTGTAAAGGCAGTAGATGATATTAGTTTTGCAATTGACAGTGGTGAGATTGTAGGCTTTATTGGACCAAATGGGGCTGGTAAATCTACTACTATAAAAGCTATTGTTGGTATTAATTCAATTGATAGTGGTGAAATTTATGTTGATGGACTAGATTTTTCCAAGTATACAATTGAAGCTAAACAAAAAATGGGATACGTTCCAGACGAAGCTTTACCTTTTGATAATGTTACTGGTAGAGAGTTAGTCCATTTTGTTGCAAGTATGTACGATGTTTCAAATGAAGATAGAGATGCAAGACTAGTAGACTTAGCAAAGTTATTTGATATGACTGGGGTTTTAGATAAATTAATAAAGTCCTATTCTCATGGTATGAAACAAAAAATTGCAGTCATTGCAGCCCTTATACATAATCCAAAGCTTTGGATATTAGATGAACCGTTGACAGGACTTGATCCAAATTCAGCATATAATCTAAAGCAATTAATGCATAAGCACTGTGAAGATGGTAATAGTGTGTTCTTTTCTTCACACGTATTGGAAGTTGTAGAAAAATTGTGCGATAGGGTGATTTTAATAAATAAAGCTGAAATTATTTTAGATTGCACAATAGATGAATTAAAGAAAAAACAAAAAGATTTAACCCTTGAAGAATTTTTCATTAAGGTGACAAAAGAGCATAATGAGTTTTTAGAAAAAGCTAAAAAAGATGATTTGTCAGTAGAGCAAAATGAAAATGCGGAAAAGAAGGAAAGTGAAGCTATAGAAAAACCAACTAAAGAAGAGATCTAAAATAAGCCTTTTAAAAAGGACATTGTTATAGAATAAATGATTTAAAAAAGAGTGAATCTAAAATTAGTCTAAGCTTATAGAAAAGATCTAAAACAAGAGTTTTAAAAGAAAAAAAGACAATAAATTTAAAGATAAATAGAGTTATGGTAAACAAGAGAAAATTAAATAGAATGTTAGCACTTGTGAAGTTTCATTTTTTAACTTCAATGCAAGGTGCAGATAATAAGAAAAATAAAAAAAGAAAAGACGACTTATTAGGTGCTGATACAGCATTTGCTAGCGAGTCAATTGCAAAGAGAATTTTTAAATATTTTGCAGCAATTTTCTTTAGCTTTATTTTTGTTGCAGTAATGTTAGCTATACAAGGTTATGGAAGTGCACAAATGGCATTAGCACAAGGAGTGTTTGCAGAAAATCTAACTGTTATGATGTTAGCTATGCTTTTGATGAGCACGATGTTTGGATTATTAATGTACTCTAATGTTATGTACTATGACAAAAAGGCAGATTTTTTAAATGTTCTTCCAATATCAAAAGATGAAATATTTTGGTCCAAGTTTGCATTTTTATACGTTAATCAAGCCCCAGTAGCAATGATATTGTTTTTGCCTTTAGCATATGCTTCAGCTGCAGGTGCTAAGCTTGGAGCTGGCAGTTATTTTATCTTAACAATAATACCATTTTTTATTCCATTAATATCACTATTTGTATCAACTATTATTTCACTACCATTGAACTATATAGTTTCAAAAGTTAAGAAAAAAGAGTTTACAAAGAATTTAATTTTAGGAATTTTCAGTGCCTTAATGCTCATACCAGTGATTGTTTTTATGATATTTTCTGGTGGCGGTGGTGAAGAAGAAGAGCAAATGGCAAATATTCAAGCTTCAATGCAAGGGGTTATTAGAAAGGCTGCATATGTCGCTTATCCAATTTATGCCTTTGTAAAGGCGGCTCTTTTTATGGAAGGCTCAGGGATGATGGTGTTATATACACTCATTATTTTCATAGCTATTACAATTATCACTATAGTTTTATCAAAGCTTTTATATGCAAAAGCATCGACTAACTTAGAAGATGTAGTTGTTGCTAAGAAAATGAAACAAGAAAAAAAGCCTGTCAAGGGGAAACTTGCAGTGCTAGTGAAAAGAGAAGAAAAGCGACTTTTAAAGCTTCCAGGAAATTCTATAAATATAATTATAGGAATGCTAATGCCATTTTTTATGATTGTTCCATCTATGTTTAGTGTGGTCAAAGAAGCAGGGGGTATTGCTAATATTTATAAAATAGCAATAGCTTCAGGTCTTACAAATACAGTTTCAAGTGTAAGTATGGGAATGTACTTTTTTGCAATTGCCATGGCTGTAGTTTATGTTAATATAAGTTTTACAGTCCCAATGTCCTCAGAACATAGAGTGGGAATAGACTATCTTTTGAGTTTACCAATATCTTTAGAAGAATTAGTTAAGGCAAAGTTTATTACCAACCTCAAATTTAGCTTACTATTCAATATACCTATAATGTTATTTTTCTTGGCAATGGCACCTATACTAAAACTTGCTTTCATATTTTTGCTAATCAATGGTGCACTTGTATCGCTTGCATCAATATCAATTATATATCTAGTAGACTTATCAAAGCCATATTTAGATTGGACAAATGTTGCAGAAATAAGACAAAAGTTTCGCGCAAACATTCCTTTGATGATTGGACTTTTAATAGCGATGTTGCAACTTCCAATTGCTCTACCCATTGCAATATTTACATTTCAAATATTCCATTCTTATGCAATACTTTATTTAGTAATTACAGTATTTAATGTGATTTTATTTTTAATCCCTTTTTTGTTATTAAAGAAAAACTACAAAAAATATATAGCAAGATTGCAAGCATAAAGTGTCATAATGCATATAAAGATGAAAGCTCCAAATGGAGCTTTTCAAGTTATACAATTAGAAAAATTCAAGGTTGAAACATATTAGCATTAAATATATAATTAAAAATATAATAATTATAGGTTTTTAGAATTTTAAAAGGATGGTGTAATATGAGTAATGTTACTACATACGAAAAAATATTAAAAAGAGAAGACCATGGTATATACATATATATTCCGATTGAGATTGAAGAAGGGGTTGAGCGCTTAGAAATATCATATGAGTACTCTCCTTGGAAATTTAAAGGATCTGCATGGAGAAATGATGTTGATTTATTAGTGGTAGATGAAAAGGGCAATGATGTTGGGACTAGAGGCTCTGTTATAAGGGAAATAGTTATAAGTCCATATTATTCAACTCCTGGATTTGATGTAAGAGAGATAAGTAAAGGTATATGGAATGTGGTGGTGTTGCCAGCTAGGATGATTTCAGATGAAATAGATTTAAAGGTGCATGTTAAAACTTTTAAGAAAGAAAAAAGGTGGTATATAGGCGATACCCATACTCATACATATAACTCTGATGGTAAGCATAGCTATGATACATTAATTGATAAAGCAAAGAAAATAGGTCTTGATTATTTGTTTATTACTGATCACAATAGAACCATATTACATATGCCAAAATCACAAGATTATTTAACTGTTGTGCCAGGGCTTGAATATACTTATCCAAATGGGCATGCTAATGTTTGGGGACTTCAACAGCCATATTCTGGAACCTTAATTACAAATACTCAAGAAGGATTTTTAAAGTTAAAAGAAGAGTCAGAGGCAAACGGTGGACTTGTAAGCATCAATCATCCGTTTTGCTCAATGTGTGGTTGGCACTGGCCACTTGATAATTTTGATTTTGATTGTGTGGAAATTTGGAATGGCCCTATGAGGCTAGACAATCTTAAAATTATAGACTGGTGGCACAATGAATTAGTAAAAGGTAGAAGACTTAGTGCAGTAGGCGGGAGCGACTATCATAGAGATTATTTCGTTGTTAAATTACTTGGAAAGCCTGTTACTCATATATATTCTGAAGGTCGCACTCAAGCAGATTTACTAAAGGCGATTAAAGAAGGAAGAACGAGTATATCATGGAAAAAAGGTGGTACATTTATTGAAATTACAAGTGGCGATAGTGTTGTAGGCGATAGTGTAAAAATAAAAGATGACACAAAAGTAAGGATAAGCGTTACTAATCTAAAAAGAGGACATACTCTTAGAGTGTATGATAGTGAAGGTGTTATATATACTTATAAAGCAAAGAAAAAAGGTAATCATATAATAGAACTACCTGTTAAAAATGCTGGATTTGTGAGAGCCGATGTTAGATGGGATTTGAAGGGATTTAAATGGCTGCTATTTAACTTAGTAATGACTTTTTATATTCCTGCTCAAGCTTTTATGAAAGATGTTCCACCAATGGTAGAGGCTATTTGTAGTCCAATTTGGTTTGAAAAATAGATTGGAAAAATTAGAACAAAATCAAAAAAGCTCCCAATTTTGGAGCTTTTTTAGTTTATGTGAGCGTGTTTTATTTATGCAAAAGCATATATACTAAATGCCATAACTGCCATACCAACAATTACACCATAAATAGGTAAATGGGTTTCTCCAGTTTGTATAGCACTTGGTAGTAGTTCATCTAAAGCGATAAATACCATTATTCCTGCAACAAAGGCATTTAAAAATCCAAGTAATGTAACAGAGAAGAAAGGTAATAAAATTAGGTAGGCAAATAGGGCACCTAAAGGTTCAGCAAAACCTGAAAGTGCAGACCAAAAGAATGCTTTTTTCTTGCTTCCTGTTGCATAGTAAAGAGGAACTGATACAGAAATTCCCTCTGGAATATTATGTAGTGAAATTGCGATTACTATAGGTAAAGCTACTTCAAGCCCTTGAAGACCAGATACAAATGTTGCCATTCCTTCAGGGAAATTATGTATTGCAATTGCAAGTGCCGTAAAAAGTCCTGAACGTAATAGAGCTTTCTTTTTAACTCTTGTTTGTTGACAATCTCCAAACTCAATACATTCATCTGGATCAACAGGGTTTAATTCACCTTTACGTAATTTTGCAAGCCTTCTTCTCTTAAAAGGACTTAAATCTTTAACATGAGTAATACATTCGCAAGCAGCCGGAACTTCTTCTTTGTTTTCTAAAACTTCACTATCTAAATTTATTGGAGCCTCATCTAAATCAAGGTTTATAGGAGTCTCTTCTTTTATTGTTTCTTCAACTTCTTTCATTTCTTTTACTTCGTGAGGATTACTTGCTTCTGGAACGAATCTATCAATTAGTAAAATGAGAGCAATGCCTGCAAAAAACATCAATATTGCATATAAATAAGCACTTTTATCTCCATATTTAGGTTTTAATATTTCAATAGATTCCATTAGCATTTCCGCAAGGGAAATGTAAATCATTACACCAGCAGACAATCCTAGTGTAAAGGATAAAAATTTTCTATTTGGTTTTTTTGATAAAAAAGCAATTAAACTTCCTATACTTGTAGATAATCCTGCAATTATAGTTAAGCCAAACGCTAATCCAATTTGCTTAGGTTCCATAATCTTCTTCTTTTAAGCAAAAATTGCATTCTTCTCACCATAAAATATATATTATAAGGTTATTTTAAGCAAGTAAAAGCGAGCGTGCCTATATATTGTAGAGGTATCAATGTTATACAAAAAGTTATTTAAATAAAATAGATATATTTAAATACATGAATCAAAATCACTATTAGAGAAAGTGTTAATTTTTCTTGAATTTAGAATTAGATGATTGCTTAAGCAGGTAATGTTATTGCAATGTTGAGCAATGTTATTGCAATGTTGGGCAATGTTGAAGTTTTTATATTTATGTTATAAAGAAATTAGGTTTTTAATTAATTTTTAAAAAGTGTATATAACTAAATTTTTTAAATTAGGTGATTAGTTGCTTATTTATTACACTATGTTGCATGTTCAAGAAAAATAGATAATAATATTGTTGTGTGCTTTATGCTTGATTATCATATTAGCTAAATACCAACAATATAACTTTAGGATGTATAATTAAATTATGAGAATAAACATAGTAGCAGTTGGCAATATTAAACAAAAGTATTATTTAGAAGCAATTAAGGAATATGCTAAGCGTATATCTAGATATGCAAAATTTGATATTACTGAAGTGAAAGAGTTTGGTGATAATGAAAAAACTCTTTTGCAAGAAGAGGTNGGNATTTTAAAAGCATTGAAAGGTAAAGTAATACTGCTAGATTTAGAAGGCGATGATATTTCAAGTGAAGAACTTGCAGNGATTTTTAAGGACAGTGCAGTATATGGTGATTCTGAAATAACTTTTGTTGTTGGTGGTTCAAGAGGGGTTAGTAATAATGTGAAAAATGCAATACCAAATAAAATTAGATTTGGAAAAGCTACATATCCACACCAATTGATGAGAGTAATATTAGCTGAACAAATATATAGGGCTTTGTCCATTAATGCGGGCTCNGATTATCATAAATAACCAAGGTTTTATTATAGAATGTCTATGAAATATACAGAAAAACAATTAAAAAACTTTATGTCACTAGCTTTAGGNGAAGCTGAAAAGGCAATNATTAATGGAGATGTTCCAATTGGAGCTATTGTTGTAAAAAATGGTGCAGTCATTGCAAAAGGTTTTAATGAAAAGGAAGTTTTAGGCGATGCAACAGCACATGCAGAAATGCAAGCAATAAAAAAAGCTAGCAGAGCTTTAGGTGGGTGGTGGCTTGAAGGATGTGATATATTTGTAACACTTGAACCTTGTTTGATGTGTTTTGGTGCAATGCTAAATGCAAGAATAGATGGCATATATTATGGTGCATATGATAAAAGATTTGGCGCATTTTCTGCGAATAAACTAGATAAAGAGTGTCAATATAATCACGAGATTTCAATTAATGGCGGAATTTTAGAAAAAGAATGTGCTAAATTACTTAGTGATTTTTTTAGCAAAAGAAGATCTAGCTAAAGACTCATATTTAAAGACATTTGAACCTTTAAATGAACCTTTATTTGAACCTTTATTTGAACCTTTATTTGAACCTTTAAATGAGCCTTTAAATGAGCCTTTAAATTGTGTAAATACGCAACTAGTATTGCCTAATTTTAAAAAGTGAAATTTTATTTGAACCTTTAAATGAACCTTTAAATGAGCCTTTAAATGAGCCTTTAATTTTTCTTATATACTGGATTAACAAGCTGAAAATTTTAGACTAATTTTTAGAGTTTTTATGTTTTCGATTTTTAAAATTGCATTATTTGTATTTTACATATAAAATTTTGTATATAGGTAACTTGGTTGGAGATAAAAATGGATAGGACTATTTTAGTTGTAGGACTTGGAAATTTTGGAAAAGAATATGAAAACACACTCCATAATATGGGGTTTTTAGCAATTGATAAATTGGCTAGCAAGTTTTCAAAAAGTATTAAAAATGCGGAGTGTAGAGCTTTAACTTCAACATTTCAATTTAAGGGAAATAGGATAGTTTTAGCAAAACCTTTAACATATATGAATCTATCTGGGGAAGCTGTAAAGAGTTTAGTTAATAAATATAATGTTGAAATTGAAGACATTATTGTACTATATGATGATGTGTACATTGATAGATATACTATAAGGGTGAGAGAATTTGGCTCAGCAGGTACTCATAAAGGAATGAAGGATATCATTGACAAGATGCAAACGCAAAAAATAAAAAGAGTGCGCTTTGGTGTAGGGCAAGGGGAAGGTATATTGACAGACTATGTTTTATCAAAGATATCTTCAAAAGATATGAAGACATTTGACAGGGTTTTTGATGTTTTTGCTGAAAGATTTGTTGATTATTTAGTTGATGATAACTTTATGGAGTTTATGCAAATCAATGCATGGAGCATTGAAGAATAAAACTAAATAACATATTCTAAAAGTAACTAAATAAATTAAATTTAAAAATTCTCTAAATTTGGTAAAGAAAAATAGGTTATTATGATAGAATAAAAATATAAATAAATGGAGGTTTCTTATGGACAAGTATGTATGCTTAGTATGTGGTTATATTTATGATCCTGCAGAAGGTGATGCAGATAGTGGAATTGATGCAGGTGTGGCTTTTGAAGATTTACCAGATGATTGGCTTTGCCCACTATGTGGCGTTGGTAAAGACGAGTTTGAAAAGGCATAAAAAAGAGCAGCGTAAGCTGCTTTTTTAATTGTTATTTTACAATAAAATTTTATAATTATTTTTTAACGTTGACTCCATAAAGGTGAGTTAAATTCATATCTTCAGGAATGTTTTTGCCATGCTGTCCAAGACCATACCATTCGCGATGAGTTCCATGATCTGGGGCAAAGGTCATAAAGGTGTTATATTCTGACCAATGTTTTTTAACTGCTTTTGCAAGCATGACAAAATATTTAACATAGTTTTTTGCAGCTTTTTTTGCAAAGATTGATTTTGGATGTGTTGCATGCATAATATCATCATATTGCTGGTTATATATTTCAATGACATCATAATCGCTGTTTTCAATTAACTCTAGAGATTTTTCAATAACAGGTTTATCATATTTTAGTAGGTAATAATCGATATCTCTATTTGCAAAAATCTTTGGTATGCTTTGACCTTGAACTGCAACCATTGCTACTTTTTTGCCAGCTCTTCTTAGACTATCAAAAAGGGTATCTATTGTAATTACTGGTTTAACATATGCTTGAATGCCATGAACTTC
>JGI24710J26742_10000817_pt1 | contig 29176 bp, 34 predicted proteins | sample BioPla2DNA2_FD_26742 | JGI IMG/M metagenome (IMG submission 26742)
TAATTCCATGCTTTTAACTGAAGGTTGGGACTGCCCACCAGTAGATTGCATTGTCGTACTAAGACCTACAAAGGTGCGTTCCTTGTATCAGCAAATGGTAGGTCGTGGAATGAGAACAGCAGAAAACAAGAAAGACTTACTGCTTTTAGATTTTCTTTGGATGACGGAAAGACACGACCTTTGTAGACCGTCTGCATTAATCTCAAAAAATCAAGACATTGCAAATAGGATAGATAAAAAGATGATGGACAGAGAAGCGGGCATTGATTTAATTGAGGCTGAAAGAGAGTCCAAAAGAGATGCAATTCAAGAAAGGGAAAATGCACTAGCTAAAGAACTTGAAGCAATGAGAAGAAAAAAGAGAAAGCTTGTCGATCCTATACAATATGCGTTTTCAATTGAAGCTGAAGATTTAGCAGACTACGAACCGACATTTGCATGGGAGTGTGGACCAGCGACAGAAAGGCAAATTCAGTTTTTAGAAAAGCATGGAATATTTGCTGAGGCTATAGAAAACTGCGGAATGGCAAGTATGTTGATAGACAAGATTATAAACCGCATGAACGCAGGGCTAGCAACACCACGCCACATCAGATGTCTTGAAAGATACGGATTTAAACATGTGGGTATGTGGAGTTTTGATGCTGCTAGCAAGATGGTTACACGAATTGCAAATAACGGCTGGTTCTTACCTCGTGGAATAGACGCATCAAGCTATCAACCATGGGAGGTAGCAAGCAATGAGTAACAATATTTTAGAAGCATTAAATCATATAAACGTGGCAGAGCTAACATACGATGAGTGGTTATCTGTAGGAATGGCACTGAAAAATGAAAACTACGACTGCTCTGTATGGGACGACTGGTCAAGAAACGATGAAAGATACAAAGCGGGTGAGTGCCAAAGAAAGTGGTCAACGTTTGGTGGTAGTAGTAATCCCATCACAGGTGCGACTATCGTTCAAATGGCTCAAAACAGGGGCTTTGTGGCTCGCACGTTTGAAGGTGATGGCTGTATAGGCTGGGACGATGCAATTGAGTACGACGGTATTGGCAGTACATACGAAATAGAGGAAACTTTAACACCAGCAGAACAGCTAATCACATATTTAGAAACCTTATTCGAGCCAGATGAGCTTGTTGGGTATGTGACAAACGAGGTGTGGCAAGACAGTAACAACAAGTGGATGCCAGCAAAGGGTGTATGGGATAGAACTGCAAAAGAGCTCATCACTGCAATTAAAAAACACACAAATGACCTAGGTGCTGTTATTGGCGATTGGAAAGAAGAGTGTGGTGCTTGGATACGATTTAACCCTTTAGACGGTGGTGGTGTAAAGAATGAGAATGTAACTCGTTTTGCCCATGCACTGGTGGAATCAGACGACATGCAGATTGCAGAACAAGACGCGTTGTATAGAAGGCTTGAACTACCGATTGCAACACTAACATACTCTGGTGGAAAAAGCCTGCATGCAATTGTAAGAGTAGACGCTGAAAACTACGACGAGTACAGAAAGCGTGTTGATTTTCTATATGAGTTCCTTGAGAAAAACGGACTTAAGGTAGACAGGCAAAACCGAAATCCATCAAGACTATCAAGAATGCCAGGAGTTACAAGAAACGGTCAAATGCAGACTTTAGTAGCTACAAACATTGGAAGAAAGAGTTATGTTGACTGGCTTGACTTTGTTGAGGGTGCAACTGATGAATTACCAAGTTTTACACAGCTTTCTGACGTTATAGAAAATCCACCAAAGCTACCAGATGAGCTAATCAGTGGAGTGCTAAGGTGTGGACATAAGATGTTGATTTCAGGTTCTTCCAAAGCTGGTAAGTCGTTTTTACTAATGGAGCTTGCAATTGCTTTATCGGAAGGTTTGGACTGGCTTGGTTTAAAGTGCAGGAAATCGAGGGTGTTGTATGTGAATTTAGAAATCGACGCACCGTCTTGCATTAACAGATTTATTGAGATTTACAAGGCACTAAAGCTGAAACCAAAACATGCAACAAATATCGTGCTATGGAATTTAAGAGGTCATGCGGTGCCACTGGATAAACTTGTACCAAAGCTCTTAAGGCGAATGGCAAATCAGCACTTTGATGCAATCGTTATTGATCCTATTTACAAGGTTATAACTGGTGATGAAAACAATGCCTCAGAGATGGGTGCTTTCTGTAATCAGTTTGACAGGATATGCAATGAAACAGGCTGTGCTACCATTTATTGCCATCACCATTCCAAAGGAGCACAGGGACAGAAAAAGGCAATGTATAGAGCGTCTGGTAGTGGTGTATTTGCGAGAGATCCCGATGCACAACTTGACATGATACAGCTTGAAACAGATCTTGATTTTCTGACTTCCTACGCTGATAACCTAACCGATACTGCTTGGAGATTAGAGTGTTCACTTAGAGAATTTCCAAACTTCAAGCCACGGAACTTTTGGTTTAAGTATCCCATTCATATAGTTGATGACAAAGGAACACTCGACAGCTTGTACAGTGAGGGTGATCCAAAAAGTAATCTAACTGCTAGTGGTAAAAGGAAACAAACACCTGAAAGCAGGAAGAATGACTTTGACACTGCCTTTGATGTTTGTGTTGAAGATGGTTGTTGCACAGTTGAGGCACTGGCAGAGTATTTAGATTTGAGTGTTAGAACGATACAAAAAAGAGTAAATGAGTTTAAAGATGATTACTTGATTAGCAAGGGAATTGTCTACAGACGCTAGAACATTGAAAAGGTGAAGAAAGGGAGAAAAGCCCTATATTCGCAAAACGACGCCGATAGGTGAAAAAGCCCTATCTTCGTATGACGCCGAAGGTTATATATCTAAAGATATATATAATAGCTTCGCTTCGCTCGCGTTGTCGACTCGCCTTGTAGGAAGGGGCATTGGAGTTTGCCCCATTCCCAAAACAAGTCGCCAGAGTCACTTACCTTTCTTCACCAAAAAATAAAAAAAGACGAGGTGCTAAAATGAAAATATTTTTACTAATGAATCCACCAACAGTAACAGCACAAGAGAGAAAGGTTGCAGTGGTAAAGAATAGACCGATTTTTTATAAACCTGAAAGAGTAAAAGCTGCAGAGGCTAAAATAAAAACACACCTAAGACCGTTTAAGCCAAAGACGCCATTTGAGGGTGCATTGGAATTGAGTGTAGTGTGGTTGTTTCCAAAGGGCAAGTCGCATAAACACAATGAGTGGAGAGTTACAAGACCAGATACAGATAACCTGCAAAAGATGTTGAAAGACTGCATGACTGAACTAGGTTTTTGGAAAGACGATGCTCAGGTGGTAAAAGAAACATGTGCTAAAAGGTGGTCAGCTGAACCTACAGGAATATCGATAACAATTAATAGGCTGGATAAGTTTTACAAGGGAGATGATAGTAATGGTTGTGGATAAAGTAATGTGGTTGTCAAGGTATGGTGAGTTAGCTGATAAGATGAAATGGCTAGCAAAACAGATCAAAGGTTGTGAAGCGATAGCCTCGTCAGCTTCCACCTTAAAGTTTGACCATGTAGTTGGAAAGTCTAACCGTAGCACTGAAGCACCGTTTGAGCAGTGGATAATTCGTAAGGTAGATTATGAAAAGCAACTGGAGGAATTAAAGCCACAAGCTGAAAAGGTGATGCAAGAAACCACGGATGCAATTTCAAGAGTTTGTGATTATGAGCTTGAAGCTGTTTTGGTTAATAGGTATGTCCACTGTTTGTCATGGGCTAAGATTGGATCGTTGATTTATCTATCTTCAACTCAAGTAAGGCGTCTTCACGACAAAGCAATTGAGAAATTTCAGGTGCCAAATGAAAAAAGGCAAGGTACGGCAAGGTAGGGCAAGGTACGGCAAGGCAGGGCAAGTTGCGGCAAGGCACCCAGCTATGTTATGGTATAATTGGCGAAAGCTATAGAGAAAGAAATTAAGTCGGCAGAGTAATATCTGGTCGGCTTTTTTTTATGCCAAGAAGGAGGAGAAAGTAATGCCATACAAACCAAAGAAACCGTGTTCGCATCCTAGCTGTCCAAAACTTACTACTGGGACATATTGTGAGGAGCATAAGAAACTGGTTAATAAAAACTATAACAAATACAAGCGTTCACCTGACCATTCAAGAAAATACGGTAGAAGCTGGCAAAGGATACGAGATAGGTATGTAAAGATGAATCCGCTTTGTGAGAGATGTTTACTGGAAGGCAGATATACGCCAGTTGAAGAAGTACACCATATCATACCAGTTAATCGTGGTGGAACGAATGATGAGGATAACCTCATGAGCGTTTGTAGGAGTTGTCATAACAAGATACATATTGAGCTTGGAGATAGATAATAAAGGAGTGTAGGAAAAATGGATAAGAGAAAATGTCCTGTGTGTGGTAAAGAGTTTATGCCAAACACTGACAATCAAGTCTGTTGCAGTTCTCATTGTGCAGCAATTAAAAACGGAATAGAAACAAGAAAATATAGAAAATGTTTGTATTGTGGGAAACTGTTTTGGAAACCTAATGCTTCAAAATGTAGGCTGAGGTATTGTTGTGATGAGTGTAAACAAAAGGCACATGAAGAAAGGTATCCTAAAAAGGAAAAACCAGTGAAACAACCGAAGCATAAGGTATGTGCTTGGTGTGGGAGAGAGTTTGAAACATTTACAAATACATCTTTCTGTTCAAAGCAATGTGGATACGAGGCGAATAAAAAACTTAAGCGAGAACGATGGCGAGAAAAATATAAACCTAAACGGCTGATATGCAAGGAATGTGGAGAAGAATTTGTAACGGAGTGTGGAGATAAGCACTCCGTTTTTTGTTGTAGTGCTTGTGCGAAAGCTAATGAGAAAAGACAGGAGAGGCAAACTGATAGACACAAACGATATCTTGCAAGAAGTAAAAAAATAAGAAAGAAACAAATAAAAGAAAACTTTGTTGAAGATGTTTCTTATGAAGATATCTACAAAAGAGACAATGGTATTTGTCAGATTTGTGGTATGCCAGTTCCGTTTGAAAAAGGTTGTGACAATAACTGGGATGGAACAATTGACCATATTATTCCGTTGTCAAAAGGTGGTGAACATTCAATTGAAAACTGTCAGCTAGCACATCGCATTTGTAATTCCTTAAAAGGCAGAGAAAAGGCTAGCTATATAAATTGGAGAAAACTCGCAAAGGAAGACCTCTATTGGAAGCGAAAACTAGACTTATACAATGACTTGATGTCCGCCTAGCCCCCCTAAATCTCCACGACTTTTACTTTTCTGAGCGGGCTGGGCTTGCACGCACAAACAAAGCGAAAGCAAAGGGGGAATAGGAAAAAACGCAAAAACAAAATAAAAACAAAAGCAAAAGCGGAGGGGAAAAATGAAAAAATACGAATATAAAGTGGAAATTTTTAGAAGGCAAGGCAGTGTTATATATTCTTCAAAAGAGTTGGAGGATTATATCAATTCATTTGCAAAAAACGGCTGGGTAATAAATTTCATTACTTATGATCCAGCTGTTACAAGTTATCAAATAGTTTTTGAAAGGGAAATGTAGGAGGTGTTAACAATGGCAAAAGACGGCACAATGCGTGGTGGTCCAAGAGTAGGTCAAACAGGACGACCTAAGAAAGCATTAATGGAAAAAGTGGAAGCAAACAATCCAGGAGGTAGAAAGCTTAAGGTTTTAAACATTCCAGAGAACTTAGAAGGTGTTGAGTTTGAGGGAAATGATATGCCACCAGTAAAAGAGTATTTATCAGCACAGCAACGAGATGGTTCAAATCTAGAAGCTGGCGAGATATACAAAAACACATGGTTATGGTTAAAACAATTAGGCTGTGAGAGGTTTGTAAACAATCAACTAATAGAACAGTATGCAATGAGTGTAGCTAGATGGCTTCAATGTGAGGAGGCTATTTCAAATTACGGCTTTATCGCAAAGCACCCTACAACAGGAGCACCGATACAAAGTCCGTATGTGGCGATGAGTCAAAGCTTTATGAAGCAGGCTAATATCTCATGGCTACAAATCTTTCAAATAGTAAAAGAAAATTGCACCGTTGACTTTTCAGGTCCAAATCCACAAGACGATGCAATGGAAAGGTTACTAAGGAGTAGGAGAAAATAAGGGGGCTAAAAAAGCAAAAAGACTATTTTACACATACTATGACAGCAATAAATGTAAATAGTCCTATGCAATAGTCTAACACTGTTACAAGAACTGCAAGAGCGTTAACAAGTCAATTTCATTATAGTCAATAGGCTTTCAAAATGTCAATATGCAAAACATCTGGGTGGCTATATAAAAGCAAAAAAGACTATTTTACGAATGTTGCAAGATATACAAAATAAGTAAAATAACCCTTCAAGCCCAACTCAATTTAATTATAAAACAACGACTTTCTAAGTCAACTTCATTATAACCCACAGACTTTTAAATTGTCAATATAGAAAAATAAGGAGGAATAAAAAATGTTTGAAAAAGTATGCATTACACAAGAAGTGTGGCGTGATATTCCTAAATACGAAAACAAGTATCAGATTTCTTCATTTGGTCGGTTGCGAAATTCAGCTGGGTTGATAATGAAACCGATGGTTGCGACTAATGGTTATCTAGTTGCGTGTTTATGGAAGAAAGGAAAACAAAAGAAAAAATTAATTCATAGATTAGTAGCAAAAGCTTTTTTGTGTAACCCAAATAACCACAAAGAAATAAATCATATTGATGAAGATAAAACAAATAACCGTGTTGATAATTTAGAATGGTGTTCGCGGAAATATAATATGAATTATGGTTCTGTGGGAGAAAAAATTTCAAAATCAAATAGAGGAAAAAAAGCGAGCGAACAGACAAGGCTTAAAATAAGTGAGAATTCAAAAAATAGAATTTGGATTAATAACGGAAAGATTGAAAAATTAATAAAAAAAGAAAATAAAAAAGAATACAGCCAATGGGATAGAGGTAGATTGGCAAAAGGAGGAATTTAGATATGTTTGAAAAAGTAAATCCCGTCCACTGCGATAAATTAGCAGATCGCATTGCAGGTGCTATTGTAGATTTAGCATACAAGCAAGCGGAAAACCCAAGAATAGCGGTAGAGGTATTAATAGGACATGGCAGTTGTCATATCATAGCAGAGACCTCAGTTTTCATAGACGAAAGCGATGTATTAAATGTGGTGTATAGAATAGCAGGTCCAATGGAGGTTAACTACAAAGAGGTGCCACAAGACGCACTGCTAGCATATAACCAAGCAGATAGAATCAGGTGTGCAGACAATGGAATTTTCAAAGGAGTGCCAGTGACGAAAGAGCAAAAGAAACTCTCAAGAATTGCACATGAGATGTATGCCAAGTACCAGTCAGACGGTAAGTACATTTTAGATGGTGAAAGGCTAATCATATGTCAAAGCAATGCAAATAAAGCTGAAATTCAAAACGAGTATCAATTAGCAGATGTTAACCCTATTGGCGACTGGACTGGTGGAACTGATGTAGATACAGGTGCAACGAATAGGAAGCTTGGATCGGACATGGCAGATTCAGTTACTGGTGGTGGACTTCATGGAAAGGACCTATCAAAAGCTGATGTCAGTGTAAATATCTACGCATGGTTAAAGGCACAAGAAACTGGAGAAACGATAGAGCTAAGCTGTGCAATTGGTGATGAGTATGTAGACAACAAACCGTATGAGGAGATTGTAGAAATTGCAAGAGAGTACATAAAAGACATAGGTGGTTTTGAGAAATTTGCAGAATGGGGGTTGGTGTAATGGAAACAAGACTATTAGAGTATGAACTAATTGAAACGAGTAAATTGATACCGTATGTAAATAACTCAAGAACGCATACAGACGAGCAAATTGCAAAAGTGATGGCATCGATAAAGGAGTTTGGTTTTTTAAATCCTATACTAATCACCGCTGACAATGTAATCACTGCAGGTCATGCAAGACTAATAGCAGCACAAAGACTGGGACTGGATAAAGTTCCGTGTATCAGAGAAAACTATTTAACTGAAGCACAAAGAAAAGCGTATGTCATTGCAGATAACCGACTCGCACAAGACGCTGGCTGGGACGAAGGTTTGCTAAGGATTGAGTTAGAAGCGTTAGAAGCTGCAGATTTTGATTTGTTTTTAACAGGCTTTGACGAGAAAGAGCTTGTAGACCTTTTCAAAGACGAACATCAAGTAGAAGATGACGGTTATGATTTAACAACTGCACTGGAAAAAGCTGCATTCGTTGAACGAGGCGACCGTTGGGTTGTTGGTAGGCACGTGATGTATTGTGGTGATGCAACTGAGATAGAAGATGTAAACAAACTAATGGGCGGTAAAAGAGCAAATCTCATCTTAACCGATCCGCCATATGGTGTATCTTTTTGCTCGAGTGCAGGACTTAAAATACAAAACGATTCTCTTAAAGACGAGGAGTTTTACAACTTTCTACTAGAAGCGTTTAAGAATATGGTAAGTCATGTTGAAGCTGGTGCAAGTGCATATGTGTTTCATGCAGATACGGAAGGCTTAAACTTTAGAAAGGCTTTTATCGATGCAGGTTTTCATTTGGCTGGTTGTTGCATTTGGAAAAAAGACAGTTTGGTTTTAGGTAGGAGTGATTACCAATGGCAACACGAACCAATACTTTATGGCTTTTTGAAAAACGGCAAGCATAACTGGTACTCAGATAGAAAGCAAACAACAATCTGGGAATTTGCAAAACCTAAAAGAAGCGGAAACCACCCAACCTCAAAACCATTAGACTTACTATCATACCCACTTCAAAACTCGTCACAGGAAAATGCAATCATACTAGATACCTTTGGTGGATCAGGCTCAACCTTAATGGCATGTGAGTTAACAAACCGTATTTGCTATATCATGGAGCTTGATGAAAAGTATGCATCGGTGATTTTAAGAAGGTATGTTGATAATGGTGGTAACCCAGCTGAGGTCTACTGTATTAGAGACGGTAAAAAAGTGATGTATGAAGATATTGTAAAAGAAGTTGAAAGTAATTGAAATTATGCTTAAAAGACTTGATATATATTCTGTTTAGAGCGATGTATGTAGTATCTAAAAAAAGGAGGTAGTATCATGGCAAAAACAATAGAAGAGCTAAGAAAAGAATTAAAAGAAACCTGTGAGAAAACCAAAACCACACACTCTGGCATGCAACATTTAATTGACTACTACATGACTGACCTTAAATGGAGTGAGGCAGAGGCAATTGAGTACGCATTGAATCTATTTCATAACGGCACAATTGAAAGGATTAGGTTTTTTGGAAAAGACGGTGAAGAGTTATGAAAAAAGTAGATGTTGAAAAGCTAAGAAAAGAGTATCCAGCTGGCACTAGAGTTGAGCTTCTAAAAATGGACGACATTCAAGCACCGCCAATAGGTACGCTTGGCACAGTAAAACATGTAGACGACATTGGAACAATCCATGTAAGTTGGGACACAGGCAGTGGTCTTGGCGTGGTATTTGGCGAGGATATTGTTAGGATTTTGAAGTCTAAAAAAGAATATTGAATTATGTAAAAAGATACACAAATTGACTTGATATATAGTCTTTTTAGAGTGATATATATACACAACGAAGGCAGAGACCAAATTCTAGGAGGACAAGAATATGAACAAAAGAGAAAGACAAGTCAAGAAAATGAAAGAGCAAACCATTGGAGTTGAAATTGAGATGAACAGCATAACAAGGCAAAGAGCAGCAAAAGCAGTAGCGGAGTTTTTTGGCACAAGAGCATGGGATGCGGCTGGTGAATACGGCTACTCAAGCTGGGCATGCAAAGACAGAAAAAGCAGGGTTTGGAAATTTCAAAAAGATGTAAGCATTGAAGGACCAGACAGTGAGAAATGCGAAATGGTAACACCGATACTAACATACGACGATTTGGAAGATTTACAAGAGATTGTTAGAATATTAAGAAGAGCTGGAGCAAAGAGTGATGCATCGAGAATGTGCGGAGTTCATATTCACATTGGAGCAAACGGACACACAGCAAGAACGATGAGAAACCTAACAAATATAATGGCAAGTCACGAGAGCTTAATAACTGAGGCGTTAAACCTAGACAGAGAAAGAATACACAGATATTGCAGAATGGTAGATCCTAGGTTTTTAAAGGAAGTAAACAAGAAAAAGCCAGAAACCATGAGTCAATTTGCAGATGTTTGGTATCAAAGTCAAAATGCAAACTATGGCAGAACACACCATTACAACGACAGCAGATACCGCATGTTAAACTTCCACGCAACCTTTACAAAGGGCACAATTGAGTTTAGGCTATTTCAATTTGACGAACCTGAAAACGGCAAAGCAAACGGCTTACACGCGGGACAGTTAAAAAGCTACATTCAATTATGTTTAGCATTAAGCCAACTTGCAAAGGACGCCAAAGGTGCATCAGCAAAGCCACAACAAAATGAAAATCCAAAATACGCAATGAGAACATGGCTATTAAGATTAGGCTTTGTAGGTGACGAGTTTAAAACCGCAAGAGAGTTCCTAACAAAAAGATTAAAAGGCGACAGCAGTTTTAGAAACGGCGTAAGACCAGCAACAAGCGTAACATTGGAAGTAGCATAAAGGAGGCACAAGATGGAAAAGTTCTATATCGCATACGGAAGTAACTTGAATTTAGGTCAAATGGTTTTTAGGTGCAAAGGAGCAAAGATAGTGGGTACTAGCGAGATTAAAGACTATCAACTGCTTTTCAAAGGTAGTAAAACAGGTTCGTATTTAACCATTGAAAAATGCGAAGGAAAATCAGTGCCAGTGGTGGTTTGGAAGGTAAACGAGTTTCATGAAATGGCACTTGACAGATACGAGGGTTACCCGACATTTTACTACAAAAAAGAAATGGTGCTAGAGGTAAAAGGTATTAAAAGTAGAGTTAAACGCAGGTTAAAGGGTTTTGTATACATCATGCACGAAGATAGGAAAATTGGAATGCCATACAAAGGTTATGTTGAGGCTTGTTTAGAGGGATACAAGGCGTTTAGGTTTAACCCGAAATACTTACAAGAGGCACTTCAAATTAGTATGGAGGCAAGAGATGAACACGATTGCAAATGAGATAAAGGTATGTCCAAAGTGTGGGGAGAGCTATAAAGGAAGACCTGCACTTTCAAGAGAGGACAATCAAACTGCAATATGTCCTTTATGTGGAACAAAAGAAGCACTAGCGGGACTTGGATTAAAGCCAGAAGAGATAGCGGAGATAATACAGAAAATTCCACAAATTGAAGATATATAAAAAGTAAAAGAAAAGAATAAAGATTTAAGAAAGTCGGCTAAATACGGTCGGCTTTTTTTATTGGGAGGTGGATATTTTGAGAAAGCTAAAAAAGTACAAGCCAACAAAGTTTAAAGCAAAAGACTCCACTTACGATAAAGAGGCTGCTGATTATGCAGTTAACTTTATTGAATGCCTATGTCATACCAAAGGCACATGGGCTGGAGAGCCTTTTGAGCTAATTGATTGGCAAGAGCAGATAATACGAGATTTGTTTGGAATATTAAAGCCAAATGGATACAGACAGTTTAATACTGCATACATTGAAATTCCAAAGAAGATGGGAAAAAGTGAGCTTGCAGCTGGAGTTGCATTGCTATTAACCTGTGCAGATGGCGAGGAAAGAGCAGAGGTTTACGGGTGTGCTGCGGATAGGCAACAAGCATCAATCGTGTTTGAGGTTGCAGCTGACATGATACGGATGTGTCCAGCACTAGCTAAAAGGTGCAAGATACTAACAGCAACTAAGCGAATTGTGTATCTTCCGACAAATAGCTTCTATCAAGTGTTATCAGCAGAGGCTTACTCAAAGCACGGATTTAATATTCACGGTGTTGTATTTGACGAGCTTCATACGCAACCGAATAGAAAGTTATTTGATGTTATGACAAAAGGTTCAGGTGATGCAAGAATGCAACCGTTGTATTTTCTAATCACCACTGCAGGAACTGATACAAAGTCTATATGCTATGAAACACATCAAAAGGCAAAAGACATCTTGGAGGGAAGAAAGATTGATCCGTGTTTCTATCCAGTAATTTACGGTGCAGATTTAGATGATGACTGGACGGATCCTAAGGTATGGAAAAAGGCAAATCCAAGTCTAGGGATAACAGTTAGCATGGATAAAGTAAAAGCAGCGTTTGAATCAGCAAGGCAAAACCCAGCAGAGGAAAACATATTCAGGCAACTACGATTAAACCAATGGGTAAAACAAGCGGTAAGGTGGATGCCAATGGAAAAATGGGACGAGTGTAAAACAGACTTTAAGCCTGAAGATTTAGAAGGTAGGGTTTGTTACGGTGGACTTGATTTATCCTCAACAATTGACATCACAGCGTTTGTACTTGTATTCCCACCAGTTGAAGACGATGACAGCTTTTATGTCCTGCCATACTTTTGGATACCAGAGGAAAACATGGAGCAAAGGGTACTAAGAGACCACGTGCCATACAACCTATGGGAAAAGCAAGGCTACATACAAACGACTGAGGGTAATGTTATCCACTATGGCTTTATCGAGGTATTTATTGAAGAGCTGGGAAAGAGATACAACATAAAAGAGATAGCATTTGACAGATGGGGAGCAGTTCAAATGACACAAGACTTAGACGGCATGGGTTTTACAGTAATTCCATTTGGTCAGGGTTTTAAAGACATGAGTCCAGCAACCAAGGAGCTTATGAACCTAGTGCTATCAAAAAGGTTAAAGCATAACGGCAATCCAGTACTTCGTTGGATGTTGGATAACGTCTGTGTAAGAACAGATCCAGCGGGGAATATAAAGATGGATAAATCCAAATCAACTGAGAAAATCGACGGTGCAGTTGCGACAGTGATGGCACTCGACAGAGCAATTAGAAACCTAGGCACCACAGAATCGGTATATGACACAAGAGGGCTGTTATTTATCTAAATGGTAGCCATAGATACAAAAACAAGTATAAAAGGAGTAGGTATGGGAATATTTAAAGGAAGAAGAGCAAGAAGAGAAAAGGTGCAAAACAGAACTGCGGGCAGTAGCTATACATTCTACATGGGTGGAAGCTCTGCTGGAAAAGTGGTAACTGAAAGAAGTGCCATGCAAATGACTGCGGTTTACTCTTGTATACGAATATTAGCTGAGGCAGTTGCAGGACTTCCATTGCATTTCTATAAATACAAAGAAAATGGTGGAAAGGAAAAAGCCCTAGATAAAAATATGTACCATTTACTCCACGACGAGCCCAATCCTGAAATGAGTTCGTTTGTTTTTAGAGAAACCTTAATGACACATTTACTGTTATGGGGAAATGCTTATGCCCAGATTATACGAAATGGCAAAGGTGAGGTGATTGCACTGTATCCATTGATGGCAAATAAGATGACAGTTGATAGAGATGAAAACGGCACACTTTACTACATCTACCAGCGAAGTTTTGAAGAGGCAAATGCAAAGGGTAGTCAAACTGTCATTTTATCAGCAAGCGATGTACTTCACATTCCAGGACTTGGTTTTGACGGACTTGTAGGCTACTCACCAATTGCAATGGCAAAAAACGCAATAGGCTTAGCAATAGCGACTGAAGAGTACGGTGCTAAATTCTTTGCACATGGAGCTGCACCCTCTGGGGTATTAGAACACCCAGGCACAATAAAAGATCCGACAAAACTTAGAGAAACTTGGAACTCAACATTTGGTGGAACTGCCAATGCTGGAAAAGTTGCTGTGCTAGAAGAGGGGATGAAATACACACCAATTTCAATATCACCAGAGCAGGCACAGTTTTTAGAGACAAGGAAGTTTCAGATAAACGAGATTGCAAGAATATTTAGAATACCACCACATATGCTAGCAGACCTTGAGAAGTCTAGTTTTTCAAATATAGAACAGCAATCATTAGAGTTTGTTAAATACACTTTAGATCCTTGGGTTATTCGTTGGGAGCAAAGTTTGTATAGGTCGCTACTAACCGCAGAGGAAAAGAAGAAGTATTTTTTCAAGTTCAATGTAGATGGCTTACTTAGAGGAGACTATGAATCGAGAATGAGTGGCTATGCAACTGCAAGGCAAAATGGCTGGATGTCAGCAAATGATATCAGAGAGCTTGAAAACCTAGACAGGATACCAGCTGAACTTGGTGGTGATCTTTATCTAATCAACGGCAACATGCTACCACTTGGAAGGGCGGGAGCTTATGCAAATAAAAATAAGGAGGAGGAAGCAGATGAAAAACAAGAAGTTTTGGAAATGGATAAACCAAGCAGAAACGGAAATCGCAGAAAGAGTACTTGAGCTTAACGGCACAATTGCAGAGGAGTCGTGGTTTGACGATGACATTACTCCAAAGATGTTTAAAGACGAGCTTTTCAAAGAATCAGGTCCTATAACAATTTGGATAAACAGTCCTGGCGGTGATTGTATTGCAGCAAGCAGGATTTACACAATGCTAATGGACTATAAAAATTCAATCACGGTAAAGATTGACGGCATTGCAGCAAGTGCAGCATCGGTAATTGCAATGGCTGGCACTAGGGTATTAATGAGCCCCACTGCTTTAATGATGATACACAACCCATCAACTGGAGCATTTGGTGACCGCAGAGACATGGCAAAAGCAATTGAGCTACTTGATGAAGTGAAAGAATCCATAATCAACGCCTATGAGATAAAGACTGGAAAATCGAGAGTGGTTTTAAGTCATTTAATGGACAGTGAAACATGGATGAATGCAAATAAAGCGATAGAGCTGGGATTTGCTGATGGGATATTAGAAGATGCAAAAAAGATAGTATCACCAGCGGAAAGTTACCAGTTTTCTAGCCGTGAATTTGAAAACAAGCTATTAAACAAGATAGCAGACAAAGTAACAAAAACTAAACCTTACAACGAAGGTCGTAAAGTCATTGAGCTCAAAAAAGAGCTTGAGAAAATCAAAAAATATATTTAAGGAGGTACAAAAAATGACTATTACAGAACTTAGAGAAAAAAGAGCAAAGACATGGAATGCAATGACAGCATTTCTAGATTCCAAACGGAATGAGAGTGGTGTACTTAGTGTTGAAGACGACGCTACTTACGCCAAAATGGAAAAGGAGCTTGACCTACTAACAAACGAGATTAAGCGACTTGAAAGGAAAGACATGATAGAAGCTGAGCTTAACAAACCAGTTTCAAACCCTATCACAGCAAAGCCTATGAAATCTGATGAAGAAGAGGAAAAGGTAGGCAGAGCGTCAAAAGCGTACAAGAAGAGTTTTTGGAATATTATGCGAAACAAGTATTCAAACGCTCAGCTTTTAAACGCATTGCAAGAGGGCACTGATTCTGAGGGTGGATATCTAGTACCAGACGAGTTTGAAAAGACACTTGTTGAAGCACTGGAAGAAGAAAACATTTTCAGGAAATTAGCTCATGTCATTACAACTTCAAGTGGCGATAGAAAAATACCAGTAGTGGCTTCAAAAGGGAGTGCATCTTGGGTAGACGAGGAAGGGACTATTGACGATAGCGATGATAGTTTCAGTCAGGTTTCTATTGGTGCATACAAACTTGGAACTCTAATAAAGGTATCAAACGAACTTTTAAATGACTCAGTGTTTAATCTTGAGACATACATTTCAAAAGAGTTTGGTAGAAGAATTGGAAACAAGGAAGAGGAGGCATTCTTTACTGGAAACGGAGTAGGGAAACCAGTAGGAATATTCAACGCAACTGGTGGTGCTCAAGTGGGAGTAACCACAGCAAGTGCAACTGAAATTAAAGCAGATGAGATTATCGATCTTTTCTATTCTTTAAAAGCACCATATAGGAAAAACGCAGTATGGATAGTAAACGATGCAACTGTGAAAGCTATAAGGAAGCTAAAAGACGGAAATGGAAATTATCTCTGGCAACCAGCTTTAACCAGTAACACTCCAGATACTTTACTTGGAAGACCAGTGTACACCTCAAGCTATGTCCCTACAATTAGTGCAGGTGCAAAGACTATAGCATTTGGTGATTTCTCATACTACTGGATAGCAGACAGGCAAGGTAGGACTTTCAAGAAACTATCCGAGCTTTATGCTGCAACTGACCAGACTGGATTTGTAGCAACTCAAAGAGTGGATGGCAAGTTGATACTACCTGAAGCTATAAAAGTGTTAGTACAAAAGTCGTCATAGGGAGGTGAGGTGTTATGGGAGAATATAACGCAAAAAACTATACAGAGCAAGGTGGGGAAAAGACAGTAATTGGTGGCATTTTAGAAATCAAAGAAGGTGCCACTGTTACAGGTCTACCAGAGCCAGAGATACCAGAGGTAGGAAATGCAACAACTACAAAAGCTGGGGTTGTAAAGCAGGCAGAAAATCAACCAACCTCTGAAGCAACAACGGTAGATGAATTACTAGCAGACTTCAACACATTGCTTACAAAGTTAAAAACTGCAGGAATAATGGAAGCTGATAGTGGTGAATAAAAAGGGAGGTGGCAGTAATGAGTGCAAATGACTTATTAGAAAGGGTGAAGGAAAATTTAATTGTGATGTTTTCTGACGATGACGAGCTGATTTTAAGTTTCATTACTGCTGCAATTACCTATGCTGAAAGCTACCAACATTTAGAAGAAAACTACTATGCAAATAACCCATGTCCTGAAACCACCAAGCAAGCAATCATAATGCTGGCAAGTCATTTTTACGAAAGTAGAGACGGTGGCACTGGTGGTTTCTTTGGTGGCAATACAAATGCAGCAGAGCAGACATGGAAGACGGTAAATCTACTATTAAGACTTGATAGAAAATGGAAGGTGTAAAGAAAATGGGACTAGGATTAATGAATAAAAAGGCACAACTTTGCACCATTCAAAACACAACCGATCCTGAGGGCTTTGTGTCGAGTTTGTTGGTTGTTTTAGCAGACCTTCGAGTGTTTGTTGAAAGTAGGCATGGGAGCGAAAGGTGGGCAAATTTAGCCTCGTTTAGTGAAGCGACTGATTTGTTTAGGTTTAGAAAAATACCCAATATTGAAGTTACTACAAAGCATTACATTTTATACGACGACAACCAGTATAACATCTTGTCAGTTGAGAATGTAAAAGGTAGAAACATGTATATTGAGGTAATGGCAAAAAAGGTGGAGGCAACAAATGGCTAGGTGTACATATAAATTACCAGAGGAACTACTTAGGAAGTTATCAACGCTTGGAAGCAAGATGGACGAGATTAGTGAGGTGGTTTTAATTGCTGGTGGCAAGGTGGCATTAGATAAGGTGCAGTCAAATTTAAAGGGTGTTTTAAGCGGCACATCAACTGGTGAGCTTTTATCTTCACTTGGGCTTTCAGGTGTCAAAATTGATAGAAATGGTAACTCAAATATAAAGGTTGGGTTTAGTGAGCCAAGAAGTGATGGGAAGTCAAACGCTATGATTGCAAATGTGATCGAGTATGGAAAACATAATCAACCTGCAAAGCCATTTTTAAAGCCAGCAAAGACATCTTCAAGAAAACCGTGTATTGAAACCATGACTAAAAAACTAGAAGAGGAGATTAAAAAATTATGAGCATATTATCAGAAACAAAAGCTATAATTGAAAGTTTAAATATCCCTGTTGAGACTGGAGTGTTTAAAAACATAGCACCTGAAACCTACATTGTTTTAGTTCCTTTAGCTGATTCATATCCGTTATCAGCAGACGACAAGCCAGAGGTGGATTATCAGGAACTTAGGATTTCTCTATTTTCAAAAGGTAACTATATGAGGGTGAAAAACGAGATAGTAAAAAAACTAATAGATAACTCTTTTTATGTTACTGAAAGGAGGTTCAACGGATTTGATACTGGGAGTGGCTATTACCAGTACTCAATAGACATAGCCAAAAACTATTTATTTAAGGAGGAATAAGAAATGGCAACAATTGGATTAGACAAACTATACTATGCACCAATTACTGAAGATGAAAACGGCGATGAAACCTACGGCACTCCAGTACAACTTGCAAAGGCAATATCAGCTGACTTAACAGTTGAGCTAAATGAAGCAACACTGTATGCAGACGATGGTCAAGCGGAAGCGGTAAAGGAGTTTAAAAGTGGCACGCTATCACTTGGGATTGACGATATTGGAAACGCTGCTGCATCTGCACTAGTGGGAGCGGTGGTTGATAAAAATGGTGTATTAATTTCAGGTGGTGAAGATGTGTCAAAATATGTAGCAGTTGGTTTTAGAGCAAAAAGAGCAAATGGTAAATACAGATACTACTGGCTATATCGTGTGCTATTTGGTGTACCAGCAACTAACCTTGCAACAAAGGGTGATTCTATAACTTTCTCAACTCCAACTATCGAGGGCACAATCTTTAGACGCAATAAGGTAGATGGTGCAAATAAGCATCCTTGGAAAGCGGAAGTTAATGAAACCGATGAAAACACTACCGTTATATCAGCTTGGTACAACGCAGTATACGAACCTGTGTATGAAACACCAACGCCACCAGCTGGAGGTGAAGGATAATGGCAAATGAAAGAAGTGCAACCATAAAAATCGGTGATAGAGAGTATGAACTACTACTTACTACAAAAGCGACAAAGGAAATTGCAAAGAAATATGGTGGTTTAACAAATCTAGGGGATAAACTTGTAAACAGTGAAAACTATGAAGAGGCAATAAATGAAGTTGTATGGTTAATAGTAACACTTGCAAATCAGCCTATTCTCATACACAACTACAAGCATAAAGACGATAAAAGGGAGTTGTTAACGGAAGATGAGGTAGAGCTTTTAACCACGCCGACTGATTTAGCAGAGTATAAAGATGCAATTGCTGAGGCACTATACAAAGGTACAAAACGAAATGTGGAGAGTGAAGAGTCAAAAAACAAGCAAGGCGAGTAAGCGATGAAGAGTTGTTTACTCGTCTTTTGTATTACGGCTTAAGCTGTTTAAATCTGCCACAAGAAGAGGTGTGGCTAATGCCTTTTGGACTGCTACTAGATTTATGGGAGTGTCATAGGCAGTATACAGGAATTGCAAAGCCTAAAGTGGAAAGATACATTGATGAAATAATACCAGATGGAATTTAAAAAAGGGGGAGGTGAGAACGCAAATGGCAGAGAATTTTGGATTGAAGATTGGACTTGAGGGTGAGAAAGAGTTTAAAGCTCAACTTGCAGAAATCAACAGGTCTTTTAAAGTGCTAGGCTCTGAAATGAAACTAGTAGACAGTCAATTTGATAAAAACGACCATTCAGTTGATAGCCTAACAGCAAAAAACCAAGTGCTGGAAAAATCAATTGACGCACAAAAGCAAAAGATTGAAACCTTGCGTTCCGCCTTAAACAACGCATCTTCCTCATTTGGTGAAACCGATAGAAGAACACAAAACTGGAACATACAACTAAACCATGCACAAGCTGAACTAAACAAGATGGAGCGTGAGCTAAAGGGAAACACTGAGGCTTTAGACAATACCAGTAAAGAAATGAAAGACACCACAAAGTCTGCAGACAAGATGGGTGATGAGATTGAAGATAGTGGAAAACAAGCAGAGAAATCATCATCAAAACTAAAGTCGCTTGGTGGTGTTTGTAAAGCTGTAGGAGCAACCATGGCAACAGCATTTGCAGCGGTCGGTGCAGCTACTATGGCAACTGGAAAAGCACTGGTTAACATGACAAGAGAAGGTGCAGCATTTGCAGATACTGTATTTACTGAGGGTGTGGTATCTGGAATTTCAAGTGAGAGAGTTCAAGAGTATAGATACGCTGCAGAGCTTGTTGATGTATCGCTTGAAACTATAACTGGTTCAATGGCAAGACAGATTAAATCGATGAAGGCTGCAAAAGACGGATCGAAAAATGTAATCGACGCCTACGACCAGCTTGGTGTTTCAATCATGAACGCAGATGGGACTCTTAGAGATTCAGACACGGTTTACTGGGAGCTCATTGACTCACTTGGGAAAATGACAAATGAAACCGAACGTGATGCACTTGCAATGACAATACTTGGTAGATCTGCCCAGCAGTTAAATCCACTAATCACAACAGGTGCTGAAAGAATGAAAGAGCTAGGAAAAGAGGCACATGAAGCGGGTTATGTTTTATCTGATGAGCTACTTGGTGCATATTGTGAATTAGACGACCAGCTGCAATATTTAAATAACGGCACCACTGCATTAAAGCACGCAATGGGCACAATCCTATTACCTGTATTAACTGAGCTTGCAACTGATGGAGTATCAATGCTTGGTGAGTTTACAAAAGGTATAAAAGATTGCAAAGGTGATATTTCTAAAATGTCAGAGGTTGTAGGAAAGGTGCTACCAAAGTTTCTAAAGCTGGTATTGAAGTATGTCCCTCAAATTATGAAGATGGCATCAGCAATTGTAGAATCATTTGCAACTGCTTTAATTGATAGTCTTGATGTGCTAATTGACACTGCATCAGAGATTGTATTTTCTTTACTTGAGGGAATGTTACAGGCGATGCCAAGACTTGCAAAAGGTGCGATTAAACTTGTAAAGACATTAGCTGATGGCATACTTTCAAACCTTCCAAAAATTCTCGAAGCTGCAATTGTATTAATAGTAACTTTAGCTGAAGGAATAGCAGGAGCCTTACCAAAACTAACACCAGCAGTGGTATCAGTGGTTATAGAACTTGTAAAAACACTGGTTTCAAATTTGCCATTAATACTTGGAGCTGCATTTGAGTTAATTCATGGACTTGCTGAAGGGATAATCGAGGCAATACCAGTCCTTATTGAAGCATTACCAGAGCTTATTACTGCAGTTATACGGTTTTTACTAAACTCGATACCAGAGCTTGTAGGTGCGGGAATTGAGTTATTTACTAGTTTAATTCAAGCACTACCCACCATTATTGCAGCTATTATAAAAGCAATTCCTGAGATTATTGACGGCATTATTGGAGCAATTTTTGAGGCAATTCCACAAATCATAGAAGCTGGAATACAGTTATTTGTTTCTTTAATTGAAAACCTGCCAGTAATCATACAAACAATAGTTATTCAAATTCCACAAATCATTACAGGTATTGTAAATGCATTATTAAAAAACATCGGCAAAATGGTATCAGCTGGAATTTCACTGTTTACAGCAATAGTAAAAAACCTACCAACAATTATTCAAGAGGTAGTAAAAGCGGTGCCACAAATCTTAAGCTCAATTGTAAAAGCGTTTAGTGGTGGCTATAACCAGATGAGTGAAATTGGGAAAAATCTAGTAAGAGGATTGTGGAGTGGTATTCAAAGTCTTGCTGGTTGGATAAAAGACAAAGTATCTTCATGGGCTAACAGCTTATGGTCTGGAATAAAAGGACTGTTTGGTATTCAATCACCTTCAAGAAAAATGGCATGGATTGGTGATATGTTAATGCAAGGAATGGCAAAGGGAATAGACGAGGGTGCGGGTGAAGCAATAAAATCTGCAGACGATGTAACTGAAAAGCTAAATGATACATTCAATAATCTAAACCAAGAGGCAAACTTTAAAGTGCATACAAATATTGATGGTCAAAGCGAGAAGTCTATATTAGATAGTATCAGCAATGTGTATTTATATTTAAAAGACAGCTTAAAAGTTGGTCCTGGAGATATGTACAAAATGCAAGAGTCTACTCAAAGGATAGAGGTTAGTGTTCCAGTATATCTTGACGAAGCTTTAATCGCAACTGCAACTGGTAGAGTTCAAAGCACGAGGAATTTAGCATACATGCGAGCAATGGGGGTGTAACATGGCATTTTCAATTTATTCAAAAAATGGTGCTTTACAAACTGTTGTAGAAAAAGTCTTATCTTGTGAAACCTACATTACTTTAAGCGGTGTTAAGACTTTAGATTTTGAAACCTTACTAACTGACGAGCTACTTTCAAAGTTAAACCAAGCAGATTTAGTTGTTGAATATGCTAGCGACTATTACGACATTGTATCCATTGCAAAATCACTTACAAGAGGACTTTATCAGGTAAAAATCAGCTGTGAGCATGTGTCATATAGATTAAACGAATATACTAAAACCACATTTGTTGAAACTGGCACACCAAGAGAAATACTAACTAAAATTCTCGAAGGCACAAACTTTCAAATCGGTATAGTTGACTCACAAGAGATATCCACATTTGAGTTAAATCAAGATGCAACAGTTAGAAGCCTTGTGTTGAAACTTGCAGACACATTGAATATGGATGTTAGTTTTGACTTTTACTCGGTTTCTCTACTAACGCATAAAGGTAGAACTGAGCCAGTTGATTTAATTTGCGATAACGTGGTGTCAATTTCAAAAACTGTAAATACGGGAAAGGAAAAACCAGTGTATCAAATCACCATTAGAAAACGACAAGACATCATAGTAGGGGATGAGTTACATCTGAAATTTACAAAACTTGGTATTGATGAAAATGTAAGGCTCATTGGCATTAGGGGAAAACCGTTTACATCAAAAAATCTCGAGCTTGAAGTTGGAGAAAGTGAAACATCACTAGAAGCTGATCTTGTAGAAGCTGCAAAACAAACGGTAACTAAAAACACATCATACTACGGTGTTAAAGTATCAGAGCTTAGTGGCTTAACAATTGAAAGAAGTGATGAGAGTGCAAAAGTCATAATGAACGCTGACGAGTTTAGAATGCAGGCACTAGATGATGAAGGGGTTTTAGAAGATAAGCTATATTTCGATCCTGAAAGTGGTAGCTACAAGTTTAAAGGTTCAATTGAGGTACAAAGTGGAAGTATAAACATCAACGACAGATTTATTGTTGACGCAAATGGAAATGCCTACATGTCTGGTGAAGCAACAATCTACGGTGGGAAATACTATGCAGGAATGCCAGGAGGAGATGAAGGCTTTTCACAAATGACTGCAAACGGTTTTGAGGTGTATAACAGTGATGGTGATTTAAAGCTAAAACTTGGCTACACCACGGAAGATGAGGACTTCCCATTTTTACAACTAGGATCTGGATTTGGTGCAACTAAAGACTTTGGGCTGGTTAAGAAATTCACCGACGGTCTTTGGATAGGCAATTCAGTGCCAGCAGACGATCAAGGCACATTCACACCAATGACAGGATACAACGGCATATTTTTCAAGTTTAGCGATAACACTGCATATGTTGTAAAAGATACTGATATGAAAAACATCTACACAGGTGCTGCCATTGCAAAATTTGGGTGATAGATATGAAAGAGCTAAAGCTAAGAAAAGACTATCCAAACTTTGACTGGAATAAAAACGCTGACAGACAACAAGCCCACCATGCACTCATATATAGGGAAAACACATCGCTATTTAAAAAGACTGTATGGAATGACATAGTAGATTGTTTGAAAAACGCACTTGTTGAAGTAGGTCTTACATGGAGTGATGAGTTTGGCTCTTATGAAGATACAAAGTTTGAGCTAACCTCAAGTCCTGTAAACTTTACTGCTAGAAGATTTAATGCAATAAGCCACAATGTGAAAGTGGTAATAAACTCAACATTTATTTGGCAGTATGACACAAACTATGAAGGCTTTGTTGGAAGAGATAATTACCGTGGCTTTACAGAAACCCTTACACCAGACACCGTATATGGCTCTGCACTAATTGAGCTTACAAGAAAAGTTAATCTCTTAATCGACATCTTAAAAGACGAAGCAAATACACTGAATAAAGCAAGCAATACAAATTTAGAAGCTAGCTCAAACACTATTCTTTCAGTGCCAGAACTTAGTGCATTTGACACCTTTTTAGTAGAAACTTTAAAAAGTGATGTAACGGTATCTAACCACGAAGCAGCGGAGTTTAGCATAAATGAGAGTGTTGAGTTTAAGCCACAAGCTGACATTAAATTAAAACATGCTGGAGGTACAATAAGGGTTAATTTGAAAAACTATAGCTTCTATGACGCGGTGATGGAGCTTGAAAGGTTATACAGTAATCTCTACTCAACCATCTATCATTTAGCAGTAACAAATGCAAAGTTAATAATAAACTACAACAGTGTAAAACTAAGAGCTGAGGTGCCAAGTGTATTAACAGAAACCTCTAACATGGACTTTGCAGATATTGGTAGGCTTGTTGCAAATAGTATATTAAACGCTTTAACAGATGCAACACTGGGTAATGTTGAGCCACTTGATTTAGAAACTGAATACCTTTCTCAAATGATTGCAGAGGCTTTGGTTAGTGTAAAAGGAAAGAGGCTACTAAAGATTAGATTAAAACCTGAAATGACATTTACAGCAAGTATTGATAACTATAAAGGATCGACTTTTGTTTCAATCACTGCACATATCTTAAGAAACAATGCAAATGCGATAACTAGGGTGGCGAGAAAAGCCTCATCACAAATAACCTGTGAAGCTATAATGTCAATTCCAGATTTAATTCGCTGTGTTGCAAACCCAATGCTATCAGAGTACATAGATTGTGTATGTAATATTGAAAACGAGATGGTAAAGGGAGTTGCCACAAATACTGGTAGTGATGTAGATATGATGGCTGATATTCTAAGCCTGATGAAAAAGGGAAAAGCAAGAAAAACAGCGTCAACAGTTAATTGTATTTTAAGCGAAAGCGGTGAAATTGAGAAAACCTTAATTAGATTACTTAGCTATACAAAAGAGCATAAGGCAAATATATCATCAGAGGCTAAAAGGTTTCAAAGGTTACTTCAAGAATCGGTGGTTGCATCAAAGTTTAGAGACAACATTCGCTTAGACCTTTGCATCTCTGGAAGCACACTGGAAGTTATATCGACTTTTCTAATGGGTGGTGATTCAAACCTTGATGCAATAAACTATGGCGATGATTACTTGAAAACCAATACCGCTTTTGAGCTATATTTTGACAGCGATATAACTAGTTTAGAAGCTACTTCACTTGAGATAAACGAGGTGATTTATGATAGTGGTGATGTATCGCTTGAGGTTTTAAATACAGCTGAAAGTATGCAGGTAGATGTAAAAGCGTTTGAAGTAGTTATACCAAATACAAATATTAGCATTGTGAGTTTAACCTCTATAGTTGTAGGAAATATCTCTCACGATGCTTTTTCATTTGCAGACATTACCTTTGACGAGGCTTCGTGGTATAACCCAGTACAAATAGAAAACCTGCTTGAGATTTATCAGGTGTATGGTGCAGAGCAAGTAGCGGGGAACTTAGATATTCAATAGGTGGAAAAATGAGAAAGACGAATATAAAACTTAAAAACAAAAGTGGAGTAGATGTTGTATATAGCGATATTGAGACGGTTTCTTTTGATGGTGAAGATGGCAATAAAAAGGTGTTCTCACTTGGAAATCTTGCAGAAAAAACCATAATCTTAGACTTCACAGCTGGCAATCAAGAGGTGGTAGCTTCACTAGACGAGCTGTATGGCAAAGTCGTTATTTTAAAGCCAGATACTTTCGTTGCAGAAAACATTGCGGAAGGTGTAGTAATTGCTGGAATTGAGGGAATATTTGAGGGTGCAAAGGAAGTGCCAACACTAAATACGCCAGCAATGACAAGAAATGGTAATACTGTAACAATTACAAATCCAAGCAGTAATGGAAACTTCAATAAAGGCTTTAACATCTACTCAAATGGTGAGCTTGCGTTTTATCAAACTGGATATCAGATAGATCTAATTGCAAAGTTTGAAGTTGAGAAAAACCATGTGATAGAAGCTAGTTGTGTTAACCCATTAATGAATGAATCTAATAAAAGTAATTCAATACTATTTGCCATTTACTCAATTGAGAAAGTGTTTGATGAGCATATAACTACACTCGACACAACTACAAAAATAACTGATGGATTAAGATATACCTTCCTTGTAAAAAGTGAGTTTGGCTACTGGCTACCAGAGAATATTAAGGTATACAAAAAGGCAAATGGTAGTGATGAGTATTTACTAACCGATCAGTATGAGTATTCAATGTACAACGGTCGGATCACATTTAAATCAATGAATGGGAATGTAAGGATTGAAGTTAATGCAGACACAGAACCGCAGATTAAAAGTCCAGAGTTAAAGATTAATGACTATACACATTTACTTACAACCAAACTACCAAGATATGCACAAAGGCTTTTAATCTACCACGGCGATGAAATTATACATGAAGAGGTGAAAGCAGAGGAGCTTTTAAGTGTTGCAGTTTTACCAGTGGAAGGTGCGGTACATACATTTCTATATGATGAAAAAGATGGCTACTACAAACCAAGTAATGCTGGGGTAAATAGTAGCTTTTCACTTTGTAGAATAAAGTTTACAAACGAAGGTGAGCCTACAACTGTAAAGATGTTATGGATGCAGTTTTCTGAGCACTATTACGACTTTGGTATGGTTGGGAAAATAAATACGCACTTGATGTTAAATAGCTTCAATGAACCAGCAGCAAATATTCTACTTTCAGGCTATGGGAAAAACATGCAAACACCACAAGAGCTGATACTTGATGTGCCAACTGGTGAGTGTTTTTATGAGGTGAAGTATAAAAAAGATGGTGGTAACTATGCAGGCTGGGATATGTTTATTTTCAACCTTGCACTAACTGATGTAGCACCAAAGATGGCAGACGATGAAATTGCAATAACACCAGACTATGTGCTGAAGCTAAGAAACCCGTACTATAAAAACCGAATATCAGCAAATGTTACCCATAAAGTCTATGCAGACGATAATTTAATCTATACAGAAAAGGAGGGAATTTAAAATGTCGATACAACTAGATTTAAAACAATACATAGAAACCTACGGCTTACACCAGATAAAAGTGGTGGCAATGGGTGAGGGTTTTAGAAATAGTAATGAAGTGTTGAAAACCTATACCAACAAACCATATATCGAATATCAAGACGATGGAATACTTGTAGCTAATGTGCTACTTGGTATTTCAAGCCTCGATCTATATATCGATGAAGTGCTAGAAAAAACCATCAGCCACGATGAAACCTTAACCGACGATGTGCTCATTGACTTTACAAATACCACGGTAACTGAAGATAGTACAAATCATTTTAAAGTGGTAGTTCACACTGGTTATGGAGATTTTGAAAGTAATGAAATTATAACTAGTAGAGTTTTGGGAGTTAGTGGCATGTACGACCAAGCTGTTGAACTTACAAGAACAGATAAAGCGGTGGGTAAGACCTTTAATATTGATACTGCTACAGGTATTGTTACAAGCGACTTTGACGACGAGTTCCCATATAACGAAATGGTTGAAGTTACCATAGACGATAGTGTATTTATTTCAATCCCAGAGATGTGGTGGAGAATAGGTACAGATGAAAACGACAACATCACCGACATCGCAGTTGCAAGAGGGAAAAAGGGTGCTGGGAATTGGTATAAGTCAGATGCGTTTTTGGTGGGTAAGTACATATCATTTCAAGAGAGCAATAAAATGGTTTCAATGACTGGAAAATTAACTAACCAAACCTATACACCAATTCAATGGACAGACTATGCAAAAGCAAATGGCACTGGATACAAACCCTATGGAGCCTATGAGCATACAATTTTATCGTTTCTCTGGCTAATAGAGTTTGCAAATAAAAGGTCGAGAAACATAATGAACGGCTATGTAGGAGCTAACCAAACAACTGGTGGCACTGATGGAATTATGGCAACTACTGGATATGACACAGCAAATAATAGAATGAAGTATCGAGGCATTGAGGACTTTTTAGGAAACGATGCGATGTGGCTACCAGATGTTACAGGTGCTTACTATACCTCGAGAGATGTTGAAACCTATAAAAATGGAAAAGTAGATAAGACTCAGCTTTCATACTATAAAAACCTTACAACTGGTTATGGCTGGAGAGTCATTCAAGCACTTGGTTGGGACGCTAACAATCCGTTTATCTGTATGCCATCAAAAATTGGTATATCAAGCTCAACTACTACATACTTTGGAACTGCCATGTACGGACCAAATGGAAGCAACGATATGCTTGCAAGAACCAAGTTGTATTCAAGCTATAGCAACGATGCAACTTTATTAACTTTTATCTTTGACTACCAGTTTGGAAACTCAACAGATACGGTAGCTTCAAGATTAATAAAATACGAATTTTAGGAGGATAGAAAAATGATTACACAACAAACAGCAAACGCAATTTTAAACGCATTCTTTGGAAGAGCACAATATGCCATGTTAGCTTCAACTTGCTACATCGGCTTATCAACAACGCTACCAGATGCAAGTGGCAACAACTTTACAGAACCAGATGCAACAACTGGATATTCAAAGGTAATGATTGGAAACTATAACCAGTCAAGCACAATGCTAATGTCACCAGCAACTGCAGGAACGATATCAAACACAGAAAACATCATATTCTTCCCTGAGGCAACATCAGCTTGGGGGACGATAACACACTTTGGTATTTTCACAAGTAAGACATCAACCGTGCCAATTATGTGGGGTGCACTTACAACATCGATATCAGTACCATCTGGCTACATTCCAATATTTAGAGCTGGTGCATTGAATGTATCGTTACAGTAGGAGGTGAAAAAATGGCAAAGTATATAGAACTTGAGGGTGAAATAAAGATAGATCTACTATCAATTTTAGAGCAGATTAAAAAACCAAAGGAGGAATAGCTATGACAGAATATATTGTTACTACTGCATCAGTTATAACGGCTCTTGGGGTAATTCTCGGAGTCGTTTTAGGTGTGTATAGATTTTATTTAAGCACCAGTAAACACGATGCAGATATAAAGGAAATAAAGGAAGAACAGAAAATTTTAACTAAAGGAGTTCTCGCATGTCTTAAAGGATTAGAAGAACAAGGTTGTGATGGTCCAGTTACAACTGCAATTCAAGACATAGAAGAATACCTAAATAAACAAGCACATAAATAGGGAGGTGCAAGATGGAATATTTAAATCTAATATCAATTCCTGCAATCGCAACTGCGGTTTATTTACTAATTGAGGTAATTAAAAAAGCTGCAAAATACAACGAAAAGCTAAGTCATTTCTATCCATTAATCGGTTTAGCACTTGGCATAGTTGCTGGTGTAATTTGTTACTACTTCATTCCAAATATCATACCAGCAAAAAATGTTGTAATCGCAATGGTTGTAGGCGGTGCAAGTGGCTTATCTGCTACAGGCACTAATCAAATATTTAAACAAATTAACAAGAGTAAAGATAAGTAGAAAGTAAATAAATTAAAAAGGTTAATAGG
>JGI24710J26742_10000818_pt1 | contig 29150 bp, 28 predicted proteins | sample BioPla2DNA2_FD_26742 | JGI IMG/M metagenome (IMG submission 26742)
TAATGCCCTATAATGTCCTTCTGGGCATAACGTGAACAGCCATATTATCTATATCACCCGCAGCCTCAGTTATGGCCTCTTCATAAGTAGGATGCGGGCGAATAATCGACTCCAAATCCTTATAGGTTAGCTTCTTAGATATTGCCAAAGCCAGTTCACCAACAATATCAGTCGCTCTGTCGCACAGAAGCTGTGCCCCTAAGAGTCTTCCTGTATCGGCATCACATACCAGCTTTATAAAGCCCCGCTCTCCCATGGACAGCAGCGTCTTACTGTTTCCAAGCATAGGGTATTTGCCGATCTTCACCTCATAGCCCAAGTCTTTAGCTTCCGTTTCACTCATCCCCACAGAAGCAACCTCCGGTATCGTATAGATGCATGACGGAATTACATCTAAATCAATGGAAGGATTAAGTCCGCATATTCTTTCCACTGCAGCTATACCCTGTGATGAGGCCGCATGGGCAAGCTGTTTCCCCCGAATCACATCTCCTATTGCATATAGACCGGGAATACTTGTTTCAAAATCAGCATTAACCTTAATATGCGCTCCGTCCATCTCAGGAGTCACATCTTCACTGAATAATCCTTCCGTATATGAACGTCTTCCCACAGACAGCAGAATACCCTCTGCTTCAGTCGATTTAATATTATCCTTTTCAATATATTCACATATCAGTCCGCCTAAGCCGCCCTCCGAGATCTTAACCACCTTGGCTCCTGTGTGAATTTTTATACCCTTCTTCTTCAGACCCATGGCAATACTTTGGGAAATTTCTTTGTCCATACCGGGTAATATCCTGTCCAAAGCCTCAATAATTTCCACTTCGCAGCCAAGTTCATTATAAATAGTGGCCATCTCTATACCTATTACACCGCCGCCTATTATTAGAAGCTTATCATAAAGCCTTCCCTCTCCGTCCAGCAGCTCATCACTTGTTATTACATTTTCAAGGTTAGCTCCTTCAATTTTTGGAATAACAGGTACTGAGCCTGTTGCAATCAGGATGTTTTTTGCTTCCAAATCAATTGCATCCGGCTCGCTTTGAGGCACTGTTTTGTTTTGGAACTTAACTCTTACAGTACTGTGAGATGTTATTGTGGCTGTTCCATTATAAACCTTGATGCCATTTGCTTTGAAAAGAGATTCAATACCGTTTCGAATCTTATCAACCACCTCATCCTTTCTTCCCATAAGCCTGCTGTAATCAATGCTTAAATCTGTAAATGCTATGCCTGTTTTCTCCATATTCCTTGCCTCTGCAAGAAAATGAGTGCTGTGCATCAATGTCTTTGTCGGTATGCATCCCCGGTTAAGGCAGGTACCGCCAATCTTTCCTTTTTCTATAACGGCTGTCCTTTTCCCAAGCTTTGCCGCCTTTATGGCCGCCACATAACCTCCGGGACCGGAGCCTATCACTATCAAATCATAACTTTCCATTATATTTCCTCCTGAGTATCATACTGTCATAAGAAAGGATTTCCATTATATTTCCTCACGAATAAGCGTAATTATATCCTCAATCATCCGGATCTTATTATCTTCCGCATCAATTTCCCTTAAGACCTCTTCCATTTCCCCGGCAGAAAACCTGCATCCGATCAGAAGCTTTGGAAGTATCTCAAAAATCTCTGTATCAAGAGCGTCCGAATATACCCGGCAATCCTTTATGATACCGCTCTCAACTACCATCTGTAACTCAATATCTCCCCAATCAAATCTCCTTTCAAGGCTATCGCTAAACTCTATCTTTCTTCCGAAATTCCATTCCCATGAGGAGAATTTCTCTATTCCCGCTTTAATCGTATCCTGCGAAAACTCCGCATCTTCTATACGGGCAAGCTCCAATCCGTAGGTTTTCCTGAAGGCCTGCAGAAGCTCATTCTTAAGCATATCCATACTAAGCTCCGGTCTGTATTCCTTAAGATTGGTTACCCTTTTTCTTACGGAATCCACACCCTTTGATATAAGTTTAGTCTTTGATACATTCAGATACTTTGAAAGACTTGGCATATCCACATCTACCAGAATAGTTCCATGATGATAGCATTTGCCTCCTATGGAATAAAATGCATTCCCTGAAAACTTTCTTCCATCAACAGTAATATCATTTCTTCCCGACTTGACAGCCCTTATACCTAAACTGTTCACAGCCTTAATAATAACCTCAAGCTGCCTCTCAACATCATAGTTATCCTTCGTCATAATAAATGTAAAATTAAGATTGCCCAAATCATGATATACCGCTCCTCCACCGGACAACCTTCTTACAAGCCTGCCCCCATCTTCATTAAGCTCCTTAACCTTGCATTCTTTCCATGGATTTTGATTTATTCCTATTACAACGGTTTTTTCGTTCTGCCACAGATAAAGAATGCACTCATCCTCCGTTACATTATGCAAAAGATATTCCTCAAGAGCCAGGTTCCTATACGGATCGGTTTCATTTGAAATGTAATATCTTAACCGTCTTATAGTCATCACTCTCTCTTCTTAATGGTGCCTGTCACCATTACAAAAATATTACATGAGTTAACAAATCTGTAATGGTGCCTGTCACTGTTAAAAAAATCTCAGTATCGGATTTCTTGCTGCAGCTACCTCATCAGGACGTCCCACAGGGGTGGTTGCAGGACTGTTATGCATAGAATCCGGGTCAGTGTATGCTTTATCGTAGAGCTCTTTATATATAGCAATTACTTCGNCGAGAGTTTCCTTGGTTTCTGTCTCGGTGGGCTCAACCATCAGGGCTTCATGCACGATAAGCGGAAAATACATCGTCGGTGGATGGATTTCATAATCAAGAAGTGATTTGGCAAAATCAAGTGCCGATACGGATTTTTCCTTCTTAAGTTTCTCTAAGGAAATGACGAATTCATGCATGCAGCGTCCCTTCCCAAATGGGATATCAAAGGTGTCCTTTAACATATGCAGCATATAATTGGCATTTAGGACAGCATTTTCAGATGCGTTCTTTAGCCCTTCGCTGCCCAAGGTCATCATATAGGTGAGTGCCCTTACCACCACAAGGAAGTTACCATAGAAGTCTTTAACACGTCCTATACTTTTTCCATTTTTTTCTTCAAAGGTAAGCATGCCGTCTTTTTCTGCTATTCTTGGTGTCGGAAGGTATTGTGTCAAATGCATCTTACAGCCAACCGGACCGCTTCCGGGACCTCCTCCACCATGAGGCGTGGAGAATGTCTTGTGAAGATTCAGATGAACCACATCAAAGCCCATATCTCCCGGTCTTGCAATACCCATTATGGCATTGAGATTAGCCCCATCATAATAATTCAGACCGCCTGCTTCATGTATTATGCTTGTAATCTCAAGTATGTGCTCCTCAAAAAGACCAATGGTATTAGGATTGGTAAGCATAAATCCTGCCGTATCCTCTCCTACCACCTTCCTAAGAGCATCAACATCTACGAATCCTTCTTCGGTTGAAGGAAGATTGATAACAGTAAAGCCTGCCATAGCCGCACTGGCCGGATTGGTTCCGTGCGCAGAATCGGGAACAATTATCTTGTCACGCTTGGTATCATTTCTGTCCCTGTGATATGCCCGGATAAGCTTAAGCCCTGTAAATTCACCGTGAGCACCTGCTGCCGGCTGAAAATCCATGGCATCCATTCCTGTTATTTCGCACAGATATTCTTCTGCCAGCTTATATACTTCAAGGCAGCCCTGCACAGTATGCTCAGGCTGCAGCGGATGAACATCTGAAAAGCCCGGCAGTTTTGCGATTTCATCATTTATCTTGGGATTATATTTCATGGTACATGATCCGAGCGGGTAGAAACCGTTATTTACACCAAATGTACGCTTAGACAGCTTGGTGTAGTGCCTGCTGATTTCTGTTTCTGATACATTGGGAAGCCTAATCTCCTTCTTTCTTTTATATCTTTCATCCACATCAACAACCGGCACATCACATTCAGGCATCAGATCCAATCTGCGGTTTATATTTCCCTTCTCAAATATCAGTTTCATAATATACCTCTCATTTCTCCATTTATATAGGAAAAGGTTCTCCATAATAATCTTATACGTTTTTTATTATAACCGTAAAAGATTTCGACATATCTGATATTATTACTTTATATCTTTAAGAATCTGAATCATGGTATCTATCTCTTCCTTGGTATTAACCTCCGTTGCACACCATAGAAGATGACCCTTATGTTTTTGCCCTTTAAGCGGATAACCTCCAAGTATTTCATGTTCTGAAAGAACACTCAGTACCCTATCCGCGTCCGTATTCACAGTGGTGACAAATTCATTGAAAAACTCTCCCTTGTACACCAATTCATATCCGTCAATCTCACATAACCGCTCAGCCAGATAATGAGCCTTTGACATGGAAAGCTTGGCTGCTTGTGCCAATCCTTCCCTTCCCATTGCTGCAAGATAGACAGCCGCCGTCATGGCACACAGTGCCTGATTGGAGCAGATATTACTGGAGGCCTTTTCNCTTCGGATATGCTGTTCTCTGGCCTGCAGTGTCAGTACAAAAGCCCTTCTTCCTTTTGAATCCCTNGTTTCTCCAACTATCCTTCCCGGAAGTCTTCTCATCAGCTTATCGGTGGTCGCCATAAAACCAAGATAAGGACCTCCAAATGACAGACCAATACCCAGAGGCTGACCTTCTCCCACAGCAATATCCACACCGTATTCTGCCGGTGCCTTCAAAATCCCTAAGGAAATGGGATTACAGCTCATGATATATTTGATATCCGTATTGGCCANAATACCGCCTATGGTGTCACCGTCTTCTAATAACCCATAAAAATTTGGCTGCTGAATAAGTACACATGCTGTATCATCGCCCAACATTTTCTTCAGGCTTTCTATATCAGTAAGTCCATCCTTTTCGGGTATTATCTCCATTTCTATGTCCGTGCCAGCGATGTATGTTCGGATTGTCTCAATTGTCATAGGATTTACTGAAGCACTAACAAGTGCCTTGTTCCTCTTTCTATCCTTACTCATGATAACCGCTTCTGCCGCAGCGGTCGAACCATCGTAAACCGATGCATTCGAAACCTGCATTCCGGTAAGCTCGCAAATCATGGTCTGGTATTCGAAGATTGACTGAAGAATCCCTTGACTTATCTCGGCTTGATATGGAGTATAAGCTGTTATAAATTCTTCCTTTGATGTAACCTGCTTTACAATGGCAGGTATATAATGACGGTAGGCACCGCAGCCTCTGAAAATAGTATCGTAAACCTTATTCTTTCCTGCGATTTTTTTCATTTTATAGGACACTTCCATCTCGGACATGCCCTTTGGAATATCTAAAGGAGCATTCAGCTTAACATCATTGGGTATAACATCAAACAGCTCATCCATGGTGCTTAACCCTATTGCATTAAGCATCTTTTGCTGCTCCGTCGTAGTATTCGGAACATAAGTACCCATATATGTCCTCCTGTTCTGGGATACACATAAAAACAGAAAAAGTATATCACCTTATATAATCTAAACAATACGATAACCGACTACTCGGCAATAAGCTTTTTATACTCCTCTTCTGATAAGAGATCTCCTTTGTCGCTAATACCCTCGACCTCGACAAACCAAGCATCCATGGCATCCATATTGACAAGCTCCGGCTGGTCAAGAAGGTTTTTATTTATAGACTTAACTGTTCCGGTTACAGGGCTGTAAACATTGGAAACAGCCTTCACAGATTCTACATCCGCAAAAGACTCTCCAACTATCACTTCGTCGCCTTCCTCGGGAAGATTAATGAATACCAAATCACCCAATTCGCTTTGTGCATAATCCGAAATACCTATTCTTGCTGTAGTATCATCTAAGAACTGTACCCATTCATGGGTTTTGGTAAATAAAAACTCCTTGCTCATAATTTGACCTCCTTATACTAATTAACAATTTGTAAATATAAATGATTTGTTATATAGAAACCCATACTACCTTTTATAAAAGGGAAGCTCCACTATCTCTGCCGCAATTCTTCTTCCCCTGACATCTACCTCAAGCTCAGTATGAACACTGCTTACATTCACGTCTACCAATGCCATGGCTATTGGATAGCCCAGATACGGAGAATGCGTTCCGGAAGTTGTTCTGCCGATTTCTTTATCATTGTAAAACACAGGGCAATTCTCTCTGGCAATACCTCTTCCCGTTATCTTCAGTCCGACACGGGTTCTTGTCGGGGTTCCTCTGTCTATAATGCCCTTTTTCCCAATAAAATTCTCTTTTTTAAGCTTAACTGCAAATCCCAAACCGGCTTCTATCGGGGATACTTCCTCATCCATCTCATGACCGTAAAGAGGCATGCCTGCTTCCAGACGAAGAGTATCNCTCGCCCCAAGACCGCAGGGAATTAATCCGTCGTCTTTTCCCGNCTTAAGCAGCAGCTCCCATANCCTAACCGCATCCTCATTCTTACAGCATATCTCATATCCTTCTTCTCCNGTATAGCCTGTCTTGGACACCATACAGCTTNTACCTGCCACATCCACATTATATTTAAATGTATAATACTTTTTCGGCAGCTTGGAGGCATCCGCAAGCTTACTTAGAATACTCTCAGCTAAAGGCCCCTGCAGAGCCACAAGTGCTGTTTCATCAGAAATATCAACCAGCTCCGCATCACCTTGCAAATGAGATTTCATCCAATGTACATCCTTATGCCGGTTAGATGCATTTACAACAATCAGATACTCCTCACTGTCGATTCTGTAGATAAGTAGGTCATCTATAACACCGCCTTCCCCATTGCACATAGGACTGTATCTGACCTGTCCATCAATCATACGGCCACAATCGTTGGTTACCAGCATCTGAATATTGTCTAAAGCATCCTTTCCCCTAATAATAACCTCTCCCATATGGGACACATCAAAAAGCCCTGCTGCTTTTCTGACTGCCATATGTTCTGCTATAACACCGGACTTATATTGTACCGGAAGCAAATATCCTGCAAAAGGTACAATTTTCCCCCCTGCCTCAATATGGCAGTCATAAAGAGGTGTTTTTATCTCCATAAATGTTTCCTCCTTCTCATAATGTTTAAGTATGTCCCAGCGTACCTGCAGATCGATAAATGCAATGCAGTACGTCGGAGGATATCTCATACGCAGCAATTTCATAATCATATCAGAATCATAGAAATATATGACATATTTGTAAGGTAATTATATTCTTTGCATTATGCAAAGTCAACAACTCGGAAGCTTTTATGTGATAATGTTACATAACGCCGGGTAACCTATCATTTTTGGTTACATATAATACAGTATAAACAAATAGGGAGGCACTATATGAGCGAACTTCTGCGTATTGATCATATAAGTTATACCTACCATAGCCTTGAAGGAGAAACACCGGCATTAATGGATGTTTCTTTTCAGGTTAATGACGGCGAATTCTTAGGTATCGTCGGACCGAGCGGCTGTGGCAAATCTACTCTGCTTTCTCTCATCGCGGGCTTGCTTACCCCAAGCTCCGGTTCAATATATATTAACGGCAAGGATATCAAATCTTCCGGTAAAAACATCGGATATATGCTTCAGAAGGACCATTTGCTGGATTGGAGAAACACCTTAAAAAATGTTACTCTGGGAATGGAGATTCAGCATAAGCTTTCCGATAACAGCTACATTCAGATTAACGAAATGCTGAATACTTATGGACTTATTGCATTCAAAGAATCCTTCCCTTCAGAATTATCCGGTGGAATGCGCCAAAGGGCAGCACTTATACGAACCCTTTTGTTAGAACCGGATATTTTACTTTTAGATGAGCCGTTTTCGGCATTGGATTACCAAACAAGACTCGAAGTGGCGGATGACATCTGGAGCATAATCCGCAAAGAAAAAAAGACAGCTATCCTGATTACACACGATATCTCGGAGGCAATCAGTATGTCGGACCGGGTAATTGTAATGTCTAGCCGCCCCGGAACCGTAAAGCGGATATTTGACATCAGGCTTTCCATACCGGAACGGACTCCCTTTGCAGCAAGAAGTGCTCCCGAATTCAGGGATTATTTTAATTCTATATGGAAGGAGCTAAATCACAATGAGCAGGAAAAATAGAAATGTTCTAAGCGAAAGCTTAAGCGTTTCAGCTGCTCAGAAGGCCTATATCAGAAAGCATTTACTGCGGATTCGCAGAATAAGATTATATCAATTATTAATATTAATAGGATCTGTTGCTTTCTGGGAAATCAGCACACGTATCGGTATTGTGGATTCTTTTATCTTTTCCAGTCCGACACGGGTTGTAAAAACCATTGTGGAAATGACAGCCTGCGGTCAATTATTCTATCATATCGGTATAACATTGTTTGAAACACTGATAAGCTTCGCTTTAGTCAATTTAATCGGTTTAATTGCGGCTGTAATACTGTGGTGGAATGACAGCATATCAAAGGTTATGGAACCATATCTGATTGTTCTTAACAGTCTTCCCAAATCAGCTCTTGCGCCGGTATTCATCGTTTGGCTTGGTGCCAATATAAAAACCATTATCGTTGCTGCTGTCTCGGTCTCGTTATTTGGTTCCATCATAACACTGTACTCTGATTTTAAGTCAGTTGAAGAAGACAAAATAAAGCTGATATACACTTTGGGAGGAAAAAANAAGGATGTACTGTTTAAGGTCATCCTACCCGGCAATATTCCATCCATGATAAGCCTTATGAAGGTAAATATCGGCTTGTCCTTAGTAGGTGTAATAATCGGTGAATTCTTAGCTGCCAAGGCAGGCCTTGGTTATCTGATTATATATGGCAGCCAGGTCTTTCGCTTGGACCTCGTTATTATGAGTATAGTAATCCTTTGCATTGTTGCCACAGGCCTATATAAGCTGTTATTTTACTATGAAAATAAGTACACAAGGTAAATAACAGCTTCATAATTAAGTTTCATAATTATTAGTATGCCACCTTCTTGACACTGCCATATTATTAATAAATTATAAATATATCCTAAAATATTTATAAATATTATATTGCTTAATTATTGATTATTTAGTAGAATAAATATGTATACAGATGTATGGTGAAAGTGTGTATGATAATGTGTATAATAAATCTTCACACGATAAAATACCCTGCAGAAGTATGCAGGCTATGAGAAAGGCATGGTAAATAAAATGAAAGATTTTGTTATTACTGCTGATTCAAACTGCGACCTGCTTAATGATTACATAAAAGAGAAGAACATTGGAATTATTCCACATTATTATGATTTGGAAGGAACAACCTACGGAGATGAAATAAACCTTGAGCCAAAGGAATTCTATGACAAGATGAGAGCAGGTCATATGCCTACTACTATGGCAAGTAATCCTGAAGTCATTAGAGAAACCTTCCAAAGTTATATCGATCAAGGTCTTGATATTCTTCATATCAGCTTTTCATCTGCTCTAAGCGGCGGCTGCAATAATGTAATGGCAGGTGCAAGAGAGCTTTGCGAAGAGAATCCCTATGCTAAGATTATTATAGTAGATACACTTAATGTATCACTTGGTGAAGGCATGTTTGTCATGAAGGCTGTCCAGATGAAGGAAGAAGGCAAGACTATAGATGAGATCAGCTCTTGGCTTGAAGAACATAAGATGGAATTTTGTGTACGGTTTACCGTAGATGATTTATTCCATCTGCAAAGAGGCGGTAGGATATCCAAGACCTCAGCAGTTATTGGTTCATTAATGAACGTAAAGCCTATCCTGTATGTCAATGAAGAAGGCAAGCTTGTTTCTCTTTCTACAGCAAGAGGCAGAAAAAAATCTCTTTCAACTATCGTCAATGATATGTTCGAAAGCATGGGCAAGTTTAGGGATGAGCATGATATTGTATGTATAGCCCATGGCGATGCCGTAGATGATGCCAATTATTTAGCCAACCTTGTAAAGGAAGCCCTTCCCCATAAACAGATCGTTATAAATTATGTAAGTCCAAGCATCGGTGCACACTCCGGACCGGGTGCAATCGGGTTATGCTTTATGGGGGAAAAGCGGTAGGAGAAATTTAGTTCTATTTTTAAGAAATATTAACAGGAAGAAGAATTCATACTTCTTCCTGCTTTTTTATGTACAAAAATTGATTTTATTTGACAATGGGCTTAATAATAATTNAAATTAATTATAACCTTTTTTTGTATATACCGNGGGATAAAANGGAACAACTGCTTGGAAATCAAAACCTTTTCTCAATAATCATTCCTAGAATGTTACTCCAACTTTCTATAAAAAGGCTTAACCAATTTGGACGTCCCCTTGACAAATTTACATTACTTATATTGTCTATAGCTTTTCTGTTACCTACAGATTATAAAGATAAGATTAAGAATAATGAAAGGACATTAAGAGGAGGATTAAAATAATGGATCATGTTGTATACCTTGATGCAAAGGAAAAGGAACTGAATAAACTCGTTAGCGGCGAAAAAACAATGATTATCAGAGGGGCGGCAGGAAGAAAGTTCCCACATGGACGAGTATATTCCGGCGAAGTCTTATGGTTTATCGAAAACAACGGTGACGGTATGGTGAAAAGCAGTGCCACAGTTAAGAATGTATTTAACTCTGATAAGCTATCAGAACAGGAATCTAATAAGCTTATTGAGGATAATCAGACGAAGCTATGTCTTACACCTAACCAGATAAAAAGGTGGGGAGGTAAGCGTTATCTGGTGTTAATAGAAATTGAGAATTTTAAGGAAATCAAACCTTTTGCCATTGATAGGAGTATATATGGGAACATGGACGATTGGATACCGGTAGAAGATATAAAAAATATTATGAAATAAAACACTGCGGAGTGTATAATTATACATAACAAAGGGAACCTTGAAAAAGACTTNACANTANTTATACAAATGGTATAATAAAATTACAGTATATGTAAACTATATCGAATAGAATTGTGGACGGAACGGGCAGCCGTCGCCCTAGTTGGAGATNTGGGAGTGTCAACCCACNTATTCTATTCACAGTTTAAANGCAGGCAACTTTTGTTACCTGCTTTTTATTTATGTATAATAGTCACTATCACTACACCACTTTAGTTGGCTTAATAATATTCAAGCAGCAAAAGCCCTACAACCCTTGAATTGTAAGGCTTTCAGTGATAAGCTCCCCATGGGACTCGAACCCACGACCTACGCATTACGAATGCGTTGCTCTACCGACTGAGCTAGGGAAGCAGTCAAAACGATAGCAAATCCTTTGATTTGCTATCGTCAATTCTAATATAATCTTAACAAAATTTCAAGTAAATAAAAATAATATTATTATACTGTCATTCTATATATCTCATTTCTGATTCTCGCTAAACCACTCATATATACAGTTAAAATCCTTTTCACCATGTCCTCTGTTTACCATAGCCTGATAGACCTGCGAAACCAAATTGGATATTGGTGTGAAGCCCTTCAGTTCATCAGCTGTTTCTTTGAATATACCTACATCCTTGTTCATAAGAGCCAGCTTGAAGCTTGCGGTATAATCATGCGGAATATGACGGGTAGGCATATAACTATTGAATACGAAGCTGCTTCCGCTGCTGTCCTTGATTACATCGTACATAATATTATCATCTATGCCGAGCTTTCTGGATATATTCAATACCTCACATACAATAGCAGTATTTGCAGCACCCAGCATCTGATTAAGCATTTTTATATTGGAAGCAGAACCTACCTCTCCGGTATGAATAAGCTTCTTTCCCATTGCAGACAGAACATCAGTGATATTATCAAACAGATCTTTATCACAGCCAACCATAATTGTAAGTGTACCCGCTTCTGCCCCAGGAACACCTCCGCTTACAGGTGCATCTGCAAATTTTATATTTATTGCTTTTTTATCAATTTCATTTGCAATCATCTGTTTCGTACTGCCCTTTGCAGTAGTCATATCGATACATATCAGTCCGTCTTTAGCATTATTAATTATACCATCCTCAGATAAATACACCTCAACAATTTCCTTGTCTGCAGGTACTATTGTGATGATAACATCCGAACTTGATGCCATTTCTTTAAAATCGGCAACCTTAGTACCACCTGCATCAATAACCTTTTGTTCGCTTGTTCTATTGCTCGAGCAGACAAGAACCTCATGCCCCGCCCTGCAAAGATTAAGAGCCATCGGAAGACCCATGCTACCGAGTCCGATAAATCCTATTTTCCTCACTACTTCACTTCCCTTCAATGATTAATTTCGTGCTGTAAAATATTAATATAACCAAATAATATTCTAATAATAGTTTATAATTTTTAGAATATTAAGTCAAGTAAACGTTTACAGATAAATCTATAAATCTTCTCATTATTTTCATTAAACTGATTATTCTCCATTTGTTCATTTATTCATATAATAATTGATTTCATGACAATAATGGTTTGATACACCCATTCTATTTGAAGCTGTTATGCTATATCTCTCCGGTTGGTCTGATAAAAAATATATGATAGAACAGCAACACTGATATATGCTAATGCTCCGATACTAAATACCAGATTAACAGAATATTTGTTGGCAAGAAATCCTGCAACAATTGAGGATATTACATATACCGGAGCTGATGTTAACCCGGTTGTTGCAACCAGGATTGGTATGTTGTCTCCCTTTGAATAGTAGATTCCTGCAACATTCGTTGATAATAGAATACCCTGCTGTGCAAAGCTTACGAGTACAAAAAGAATATAGCCGTGTTGGTAGCCTGGCATAAACAATGCAAATACGGAAGCAAATACACCGCACACAGTACCTATGTGAACCATAAACATTGGTCCTTTCTTATCACCTATATAACCCATAAATTTCCCGGCTATCATATTAGAAATAAGAAGCACTGTAGTCATGGTTCCTACAAATCCTGCGGATACTCCTTCAAATTGTCCAACCTTTATAATATAAAACGGCAGTGTTGTTTCAGCCAATCCCAGAATAACTCTGGTTATGACAAACCTTCTATATGGTTTATTTGTTAAAAAAAGATCCTTAACAATGTATGGCAGGCTTGAAAACCTAATCTTTTCTTTTTCCTCGTTGTTTACAACTTCTTTTACACCGAACACAACAATAAATGTTGCAATAACTGCCATAACAGTTCCGATAATAAAAATTGTTCTATAGTTGACCGGAAAATTGAATCTCTCCAAAACCTTCGTCATAAGTCTTGAACTTATTACGCCCGAAGCAGCACCTATCAAAGAATATGAGCCCATAAAACCGCCCACATTTCTATGGATTACCGTAGCTACCATATTATAGAATACAGGTCCTGACATTCCGGAGGCCATTGAAAACAACGCAAATGAAGAGAAGAAGAATGTTAAGGCAATTATTGAATTGCTTAATGCATAATAGGTAGAAAAAATTATAAATATAAATCCAATTCGTTGTGTTCCGCATATTATTATACTGATCCATTTTGGGCTTTTTGCATTTACACCCCATATACTGGACAAGATACTGGAAAAATAGGAAAATCCAAAATATACTACAGCTACCATACTGACAAAGATACTGTTATCAGTAATATATGAAACATATACAGGAAACACTGTAGTATGAGAAAAAATAGTAAATGCGAAGCTCACAAAGAAGCCCTCAAATAATAATGCTATATAATTCCTTACATAATATCTTTCCCGCTGCTTTATTATCTCATTATTGTTCATGTTCTTATATTTATTCGCCATATTTTATCTCCGGTTTATCTAATTAAGAAGCAGACGGCAGCTGTCCGCCTGCTTCTCTACAAAGTACATTTCAAAGTTGATTTGCAGTGTTATTTTAAAACATATGTTATAACTATTTTGTAAATCACAGAGCTAACTGCAATTAATATGCTAAGCCATTTTAAAAAGTGATCTGCTTTTGTACGGGGCAAATCCCGGTAAACTGTCTTCTTTGCTGTAGAGTTAAACCCCTTTGTCTCCAATGCAACCGCCTGATTACGAACACGCATTATTGAATTTGCAACTACAGGTACCATAACGGGTAGGAATGCTTTGAATCTTTTCAACAGATTACCCTCAGTGTCAAGTCCGCGGGCTCTTTGTGCGTCCATAATCTGATTCATATCCTTACCCAAGACAGGTATAATCTGAAATGTGCTGATAAACATAAATGATACATTATAAGGTACTCCGCCCTCATACATACCAATTCCCAAATCCGTCATATTCATAGTTCTGAATAATAAGAACAATGAAGCCATAAGAGGTGCAATTCTGCTAAAATATGTAAGGGCATATTCTAATCCCTCTTTGTAGAATTTCCAATTCAGCAATGGCAATATAAATACAGGATCCTTTGAATAATCAATAACCGGATTCAGAGTACCGTTTATCGAAAACATCATTATGGCCATGATTAATATACTGACCATTACTACTTTAAATTCAAGAATATACTTTTCGTATGCAATCATAATAAGACTTGCAATCATAATAGCTAATGAAAGCCACACATTTTTAAAGAATAATATCGCAAATGTTATCCCAAGTGACATCCACAACTTGGTATTCGGATAAAGCTTGCGTAAAAAGGTTGGTTTGTATCTTTCCTGTATCATTATGCTACCTCATTTCCAATTCAATAATAACGTAGTAACTGCGATACGCATTACAGACATCAGTTGCTCTCTTCTTCCTGCTCTTCTTCGATCTTTTTCTTGCCGCCCGCAAGATTTTTCAAGCTGTCAGGTAATCTCATCAAGATTAACCATGCTGCAAATACAGCAATACCCTTATCAACTAAATTGATAGGAACACGTGCAAGGAATGCTGCAGACAGAATATCTCTTCCAAGTGAAAGCATACCTGCAACTAATAGGTCTACGCCGCCGCCTTGAATTCCTCCGTAAACAACTACTGCTATCGGAGCACCAAGCAAAGCATTTGCAAGTGCAACAGCTACAGTCGCAATTATAGCATGTACAACCGTTTTGAATTTTCCTGCTCTGGTCATAAAACCTACAATGAATGCGGTTGCTATATTACAGATACCAAATAAGGAGCTCAGAATATTACCGCCAATAATAGATGAAATAATATTAAAGCCGACACCGGAGACAGCTCCTACAAACGGTCCCATAATAGCTGCAACTATTGCTGTACCAATGGAATCCAAAAACAGTGGTAACGCAAGTCTGGAGGCAATTTGACCTCCCACGAAGTTAATGGCTATTCCAAGTGGGATCAATATAGCCATATAAGTAGTACGCATTTTACCTTTTGATGAATCAATAGTTCTCATACCCATTTTCTAATCCTCCTAATTAATATTTTGTTTATATTTATCAACAAAATCCTTCACACTAAGTATAGCTCTTGATTGATTACCGTTTTCCAAGTATAAATCCAGCTGAGTAATCTGTGGAGGTTCAAGCTGTGCTCTCTGAAGAACAGGAGCATTTAAAAATATGTCTTCCGGAACTCCGTCATCAATAATTTCTCCTTCACACATAACAATAATTCTGTCTGAGTTTTCTGCCACATAATCCATGTCGTGAGAAATCATGATAACGGTATGCCCGTTCCTATGCATCATCTCAATAATATTAGTCAACATAACACGTCCTGCTTCATCTAATCCACCTGTCGGTTCATCAAGTATAAGCACATCCGGTTTAAAGGTTAGTACAGATGCTATAGTCACAATCTTTTTAGTCGTATAGTCCAGTGTAAGCGGGTGAACATTAAGTACATCTTTTATATTCATTAATTCTACTACTTCTTCAACTGCGTCCTTAGTTTCCTGTGCTGTGAATCCGAAGTTTTTCGGGGCTGCCTCCAATTCGTCCTTTACAGTAGTACAAAACATCTGATGACTGGGATTCTGAAAAACATAACCTACCTTCCGGGACATTTCTCCGACCTTTTGCTGAGTCGTATCGGTTCCATATAACAGGACCTTTCCTGATGTAGGTTTAAGTAAGCCGTTGAAATGACGTACAATAGTCGTTTTACCGCTTCCGTTTTGACCAATAATAGATATCTTATCATTTCTATATATAGAAAGGTTGACACCTTTTAAAGCGGTAACTCCGGTGGGATATGTATGAACCAAATCCTGCGTTTGAATTATACATTCTTTCATTTTATACCCACCTCCCTTTTATATCTGTCAAAAACCAATTTTGCTTCTTCCATACGTATAGGTGCTTCAGTAATCTCAAGCTGATCCTTTAGCTGTAGTGCTGCATCCGTAATTTGAGGAATTCGAACATTATGAGCATTCAGTTTTTCTTTGTTTTGAAATACCTTATGTGTTTCGTCAAATTCAACGACTTTCCCTTCATACAGAACCAATACTTTATTCACATATTCAGCTATTTTTTCAATATTATGATCTACCATAATTACAGTCGAACCGGCAGCGTGCAGCTTTGTTATAAGATTAAAAACCTCATCCCGTCCAACGGGATCCAACTGTGATGTTGATTCATCCAAAACAATCACTCTTGGTTGAAGAGCTAAAATACAAGCTATTGCAAGACGCTGCTGCTGTCCTCCTGAAAGCTTAAACGGAGAGCGGTCAAGCATATCCCGCAGTCCGCAAGCCTCTGAGGCATATAATATTCTCTCTCTCATAAGCTCTCTGCTATATCCGAAATTACACATTGCAAAAGAAATTTCATCCTCTACAGTTTCCTGTGTAAACTGACTCTCAGCATCTTGAAAAACAATTCCGATTACATCAGTTGCTCCGGCACCTTTTGTATCATTAAGACTCTTTCCGTCTACTATAATTTCGCCTTCCCATGAACCTCCCATTACAAAAGGCAATATCCCCACAAGAGATTCACAAAGGGTCGATTTACCGGATCTGTTACGCCCGATAATACCTACGAAATCACCTTCATTAATGACAAAGCTAACATTGTCAAGAACCTTTTTAGTTGTATTCTCATAAACAAAGCTGTAACCCTTTACTTCAATTATTGGCTTCATATATATACCATCCAATCTCAATTTTTTGAATCTTGTTTTATCAGTAATCTAACCGCGTCACAGGCAACCTGAATAGTGTCGGCCATGTTACCCCAATTCATGATTGCTCCGGCACGTTTCTTTCGTATTGATGATATAACGAATATCGCAGCCGCCTCCATCTCACTGGCTACAACATTACCCATCTGCCATGCCTTCCAACGTTCTTTCAGCCTGTCTCCGGAGGGTGAACTGTCGGGGTCTACCTCACCATAGAAGGAATCCTTGGATTGTGTAATCCCTTCCAGATAATTTAAGCCTCTTGCTTTTGCAGCCTCTGCCAGTGCAGCAATTACATGTCTGTCTGCAACTGCTGGGTACTCGATTGGTATATAATGAACCGTGGTTCCTTCGTCACGCACCGCAGCTGTACAGATAGCACCGTCATATTTTACAGCATCCTCAGGTGAACGAACAGGACCGGCAGTACCTATACGGATAAATGTATCTGCACCAATCTTAATAAGCTCCTCAACACATATTGCCGCGGAGGGACATCCCATTCCTGTTGATGTAACCGAAACCTTAACCCCGTCTAAGTATCCTGTCCAGGTTTTATGTTCTCTGTTATGGGCCACCAGTTTAGCATCATCCAAAAAGCTTGCAATATAATCCGTTCTGAACGGATCGCCGGGAAGAAATACATACCTTCCCACATCGCCTTTTTTCATCTTGATATGATATTGAAGCTCGCTTCCCTGCTCAAAAAATGACATATGTACCCTCTCCTTTTATTATTCTATTTCTCCGTCTTCCCTTGCCAGTAGTCTAACCGCATCACAAGCAACCTGAATAGTATCATCCATGTTTTTAAAATTCATAATAGCTGCCGCACGAACCTTACGAATTGATGAAATAACAAATAAAGCAGATGACTCCATTTCACTGCACAGAACATTTCCTTTTATCCATGCATTCCATCGTTCATGCAGTCTCGCTGCCGCAGGCATATTATCGGGTTCATGCTGTCCATAGAAGGAATCCTTGGATTGTGTAATTCCCTCAAGATAATTTAAACCTCTGGCTTTTGCAGCTCTGGCCAAAGCATCAACCACATGCCTGTCTGCAACCGCAGGATATTCGATTGGTATGTAATGAACCGTAGTTCCTTCGTCACGAACCGCTGCCGTACATATAATTCCGTCCAAATTCTCATCATAGGATTCCGGAGCAACCCGCCCTGCTGTTCCGATACGGATAAAAGTATCCGCTCCTATTTTAATCAGTTCCTCAATACAAATAGCTGCTGAAGGGCAACCCATGCCGGTTGATGTAACAGATACTTTTACTCCATCCAGGTATCCCGTCCAAGTTTTGTGCTCTCTGTTATGTGCCACCAGTTTGGCATCGTCTAAAAAACGTGCAATCAAGTCCGTTCTAAAAGGATCGCCGGGTAAGAATACATATCTTCCGACATCGCCTTCCTTCATGCGAATATGATATTGTAATCCATCTTCTAATATCGCCACTTTTCATCCCTCCTATATGTATTTATTTTGCTTCTTCAAACAATCTTATCGCTGAGCTTGTGCCTAACCTGGAGCATCCTTCCTGCAAAAACAATTCCATATCAGAAATTGTTCTGATTCCGCCCGCTGCCTTTATCTTAACGTCAGGACCAATGTGTTGTTTCATAAGTCTGATATCTTCAAGTGTGGCTCCTGCTGTACCAAAACCGGTTGATGTCTTAATATAATCCGCCTTAGCTTCTGTTACTGATTTGCACATTGCTATTTTTTCTTCCTCAGTAAGATAACAGGTTTCAATAATAACCTTTAATATTTTATCTCCAATACACTTCTTGATCTGTTTTATCTCATCAGTAACTTTATCGTAATCACCATTCTTCACATCTGTAATATTAATAACCATATCAACTTCATCTGCCCCGTCACAAACAGCTGCCTTGGCTTCCTCTAACTTGGCACTTGTTACACTATAACCCAGAGGAAAACCAATAACGACACATATCTTGATTTGGTCGCCAAAGGCTTTCTTAACGCGGGAAGTATAACAGGGTGGAATACATACTGATGCAGTCTTATTCTCAATCGCCTCCAAGCAAAGCCGTTTAACATCTTCCCAATCTGTATATGCATATAGAATTGTGTGATCAACCTTAGATAATATGTCTTGCTTTTCCATTAGCATATTCCCCTTCCTGAAAATGTCAATATATTAACACATGATATTATTATCACTAATTATGTTATTATAATACCATTTATCAAATTATATGTCAATAATATATTAAAATAATAATATTTTTATAAATTTTTTATGTAATTTTCTGATAAACATAATATACAAAAATTGTTTTATGTGTAATTTTAACAATATATTATAAATATGTTTAAATTTTAACAGCATTATTATTGATAAATTTTTGCTGCTAGTATCTTTACTCTAATAAGACAGTGTGTTATAATTTTCTCAAAACATTATTATTGTGTTATTATAATAACATTTAGGAGTCGAAATGAATAAATATAGCAGACAAAAGAATATAGTATCTTTTCTTAAAGAAAATAATGGTGCTTCGATTAAAGAACTGGCAACTGTTTTTGGTGTATCCGAAATGACCATCAGACGGGATTTGACATTTTTGGAGAATAAAAAGAAGATAAAGCTTGTACATGGTGCTGCAATTTTTATTAATGATGATAAAATCACACTTGGTGAAGCGGATTATGATCTGCACATAGAATCAGTAAAACAATCTATGGAAAAGCTAAAAATCGGACAATTTGCAGCATCTCTTATAGAACCGAATGATACGATAATTATTGACACAGGTACCACAACGGAGCAGATAGCTCATTATCTGCCCACCGACATACCTATTACTGTTCTTTGCTATAATATGAACACTCTGCTGGCTATCAGCAACAAGCCGAATATAAACATTATTCTTGCCGGCGGTTATTATTATAAAAACACTCAATTGTTTCAAAGTCCGGAGGGAGTCCGTATGATACGCCGTATAAGAGCAAACAAAGCCTTCCTGTCTGCTTCCGGCGTGAATCAAAAATTAGGGGTTACCTGTGTTGAGCAAATAGAAGTTGAAACTAAAGCAGCTGCTATCAGTTCATCACTATCAAGAATATTAGTATGTGATTCCAGTAAATTTGATAAGATAGGACCATCCTATTTTGCACAAATAAACGAATTCGACGCTATTATTACAGATAGTAATATACCGGATGACTGGATAGAGTTTCTGAATGAGTCAAATATCAGATTATACACTGTATAATAATTACTCATAAGATATTGCCGTGATATATGCCCAACAATCAATAATAAGCATATTATACAATTGACCAATACTAAATAGTTGGGCATAATATTACTAATAAACCTTTATCAGAATTGGAGCATTTATCTTGAGTACTTATAAACAGTTATGGAAAAAATATGGTTTTGCGATTACGATCTGTATCATTTCTTTAACCATTATGAATTTTATCTTTGGTACCGTATGTCCATCTGCTCTCTTTTTGGGAATACCTTGTCCTGCCTGTGGAATCACCAGAGCCGCTAAGCTTATGCTTATGGGACAGTTTCGTAAATCCTTTGAAATGCACCCTCTTCTTATATTAGTAATATTAGGCGTGTTTTTTCGCTTAATTATGATAAAATTACCGCAAAAGGGTAGATTGTATATCAATATATATGTTATAATATGCATAATCATTTTTATCTGCTTCTACATCTACAGAATGCAGATGTATTTTCCCGATGTTGAACCTTTAGTATATCGGGAAGATAATTTGTTGGCTTATATCAGGGGTGTTATAAAGCTTTTGAAGTAACAGTAAAACTGTAATAGGATACTATTCCTATTATATAAATATTATAATAGGGAGGGAGACCTCCTTAATATAACTAATGCAACTATTATTATATTATACGGAGGATTTAAAAATGGATAATAACAATAACAATTATTACCAAAACCCGGAACAGCAACAACCTAATGACCAGCAGCAACAGCAGTCTTATTATCAGCCGCAACAGCAACAGCAATCTTATTATCAACCACAGCAACAGTCATATTATCAGCCTAATCAGATGCCTCCGGCAGAAACCGAAGCACCTGTATCCTTAGGTGAATGGGTTATCACCCTTATTATTATGGCTATTCCATGTGTTAACATCATTATGATGTTCGTATGGGGCTTTGGCTCAGGTGCAAAAACAAGCAAAAAGAATTACTGCCGTGCTATGCTGATCTTCCTGCTTATCGGAATTGTATTCTATTTCTTAGTAGGTGCTTTAATCATCGGTTCTGTCTTGAATATATTAGAATCATTTGCTTATTGATTTTTTTCTAAAATTCCGGATTGAAAAGTAAACAGACATCTTACTCTGCCAAAGAGTCGGATGTCTGTTTTTACTTCAATTATCTATTATCTATTCTTCTTGTGAATCGGAAAATTCACATATAAACTCACTGAATACCGCCGGTTTAGTACAGTCCCCACCTTCACTTTGTGCATAGAGTCCAATCATTACTCCGGTAAATCCTTCGGCAACCTCAGTGGACAGATATTTGGTCTGATTTCTTCCGAAATCAAAACGCTTACCATCACACTCTGCTTCAAAGTAATAATTCGTAGGTGTGAAATGTATAGCTAAAACAGCCTCAGCTATATCCCGGTCATCTAATGGATTGCTTTCCTGAACATAAGCAATATCGCCTATACATATTCTCTTTTCAATACAAGCTCCTTCTTCTGTCCTTTTAATATAGAAATCATAATGATGTATATTATCCATATATAGCGTTATACCGGCCTCCTGTTCTTCCACTGCCACCCTGCACGAGATTTTACCGTGCATCTCACACTGGCGAATACAGGTGAATGTCGGTGAATCATAATCATCACTCAGCTTCTTTGCTGTCCCTAATAATTCAATTGTATCGTCGGAGAAATTATACTTTTTTGTGTCAGGTGCACGCATGAAGCACCATTCTATGCCTTTTTTTGTATTTTCAATGGCATACAGCTTTCTTTTTTTCTGCTGCAGATTATCCGGAAGCTTATCTGTCTCAACCACTTTAGGCGTCGTACCTTTGTAACCTGCTAAAAGCCATCCGTCCTTATCGAACTCTATGGGTACAAGACAAGTCTCCCTTCCTGTTATATGGAACATATTCCATTGACCAATTTGGCGAAATGCCAAGTGAACCATCCACCAGTTACCATTTTCGTCCTCCACCAAATCGCCATGTCCGCAGCCCTGAATCTCATANCCTCCTAGATTGCGATTTGTAAGTATGGGATTATTTGGGGCACTTACAAACGGTCCGTATGGTGTCCTACCCTTTGCACATACTACAAAATGTCCGTATTCAGTACCGCCCTCAGCAGCTAATATGTAATATTCACCGTTTATTTTATAAAGATGTGGGGCCTCAAGGTATCTCCCTCCGGTTCCATTCCATATACACCTTCCGGGAGTTAATTTCTCACCGGTCTCGATATCTATCTCACATTGAATAATACCACTTCGTCCTTCTTCATCTACTCCATTGCTCATGAAATAGCATTTACCGTCCTCAAAATAAAGCGATGGGTCTATACCGCCTTGGTCTACTATAATCGGTTCTGACCATTCACCATATATGTCATCAGTCCACACATAGAAATTGCCAAAAGCAGATACATTTGTTGTTACCATATAAAATCTTCCGTTATTACAACGGATAGTAGGTGCAAATATTCCTCCGGAGCGTCCTGCTTTTTCAAGTGGCAGCTGACTTTCTCTTGTCAGTACATGACCTATCTGTGTCCAATTAATTAAGTCCTTACTTTCAAATAGAGTAACTCCCGGGAAATATTGAAATGTGCTGTGAACCATATAGTATTTATCCTTGTACTTGCATATACTTGGATCCGGATAAAATCCCGGTATAATCGGATTAACATATTTCATCCTGCTATCTCCTGTCTATACTGTTCTATAAGTAATTAATGTCATAAAATTATACATTGCCAGGGCGCTTATAGCACCCTGACAATTTTTGCAACTATAAATTAAGTCCATACTAAACAACAGTTTAGCTATTAAGATATGTCATTACTCTTGGCTTTCCTTGCCCTTGTTCTTAATTACAAGTACTACAACAACTGCTATCACAATTACTGCAACAACAATGCCGGCAATTAATAACCAATTAGTGTCTTTATCTTCTGCAGCTTCTTCGACATCTTCAGACACTGTTTCAACAGGTTCATCTTCAACCTCTTCTACAGGCTCTTCTTTGTCTTCTTCGACTACTTCCTCTACCGGTTCTTCTACAGGTTCTTCTACCTTATCATAAGCAAATCCGCTTACTGTAAACTCGATTTCTACTGATTTATTCGGCATTACATAGCCAAATAAACCGTCTTTTCCACCAAGCTGCTCCGTATTCCAAATGTTGATACAATGAACCTCGTAATATTCCTTGTCATCTCTGGAATCAATTCCGGGTATTACACCGTTTTCAAAGGTATACTTTGTACTTCCGTTCAATATAACCTTAACATTTGTAAAGGAAACATGGTTACCTTCAATAGGAATATCGGTTGACAAAAATAGCAGATTTAATGATTCGTCGCCGCCAAAATCAAAGTCTGTAAGACTTACACGATATGTTCCGTTGCCTTTAATCTCAACATCCGTAAATGTTCCGTCATACTTAACTGCATCCGCACCGTCCCAACCGGTCAAACCGTTAAAGTTATTGCCAATATCGTTTTTTTCCCATGAAGTTCCGTTAGCTCCAAAGGATTCATCTGCCCAAGCATTACGGAAGATATAGTTTTGAGTTTGAATGCCTAAGTATGCCTTATATACTCCGTTAGGATCAAATACCGGAGTCTCAGGCACTACTTCCACTTCCTCAGGAGTTTCCTCAACAGGTTCTTCTGTTCCTCCGGCAACACTGCCAAATATTGCGGTAGCACTATTTATTACAAGATGAGTAACATCTGTTGCATTCTCCCAGCAATTATCATACAGATTAATGGTAAATTCCTCAGCATTAACAGGAACTACTATTGATAATGAACCATTTTCTGCAGTTCCAACCCAGCTTTCTGTGCCTACACCGCCGGTATCAGCATTATCGTCTCCATCCATATCTACGCCCCAGCCTACCTGTGCACCACCGAAATCATAGTATTTTACAGTATCACCTGCTTTTACTGCTGCCAGCTGACCGCACCAATCATTCCAGCTAGGGTCTCCCTCTGCAGGAAGTGCAATGCTTATGTTAAATGCAACAGCTGCCACATTGCCGCTGGTACTTAAATTGGAGTTTGAGAATGTATAAGCAGGATCTCCTGCACCTGTAAAGGTTATCTCCTGACCTACAGCAACCTGCTCGGTTGCCTCAACACTACCATAAACTGCTGTAGCACTATTAATGGTATAATGAGGAATATCTGTTGCGTTCTCCCAGCAATTGTCATAAAAATCAATAGCAAATTCAGCCGCATTAACAGGAACTACTACTGTACATGTACCGTTAGCTGCAGTTCCAATCCAGCTTTCTGAACCTACACCGCCGGTATCAGCATTTTCGTCTCCGTCAAAATCTACGCCCCAGCTTACCTGTGCACCGCCAAAGTCATAATATTTTGTGGTGTCGCCTGCACGTACAGCCAATGCTTCACCGCACCAATCGTTCCAGCTTGGATCCCCTTCAGTCGGCAAATCAATAGAAATGTTAAATACCATGACTCCAACAGTCTCTTGCTTAGACAGCATAGAGCTCTCGAAAGTATAACCCGGTGTCCCAAGCCCGGTAAAACTTAGAGTTTCATTAATTTGTAGCATCTCCCTACCAGCTACTTCTGCATTTACGGTTATTTTGCCACCTGAAATGAATAACAGTGACAGTGCAACTGCAAACAGCATTTTGAATAATTTTTTTCTTGCCTTCATTTTACTCCTCCTTATTATGTAATACACACTAACTTTATTTACAAAATGTAAAGCTAATCATCCTACACAATTCCTTATCCTCAAAGCTATCCTTGATCCAGCTTGTTCTGCCCGTCTCAAAGGTAAAGAACAGTGCATGACGACCAGTTACATTTGGTAATCTGATCTCTATAATGCCATCATCCGTATCAATTACGCCCTGACCTATATCCTCTGCATCCTCGTTATCAAGTTTTACATGTATAATACCTTTTTGTCCACAACCATTCACTTTTATAAACAATTTCATTCCGGTACCTGAATAATCCTGTCCAAAATCAAAATACTTGTAGCCAATAACAGCACCGGCACGTATATTAACTATAGGTCTCTCCATTACATTCTTTTCTGTAATATAACATCCGCCTTTTAACACGCAGGCTATTTCTGCTTGTATCTCTTCATATGGTGATAAGCTGTCCTGAAAACCTAAGGAGGTCATCTCAACCTCAGGAATAGTACCGTCACTAAGTATATCAATTTTCTCAACACATGCACGTCTTGACATAATTGTATCATTCGTCATTCTATGATAAAAGATATACCACTGATCTTTTATCTTGCATATAGAACCATGATTGTTGCCCCCCGGATAGTCTATACCGTTATCGATAATAACTCCCCTATACTCAAATGGTCCCCTCGGACTCTTAGAAGTAGCATATACCAATCTGCTGCCGCATTTTGGCGAGTATATCAAATAATATGTATCACCTACTTTTCTCGGAGAACAGGCTTCAAAGAACTCATGGGGTTCTTCCACCGGTATAATATCTCTTATATAAGAGCCTTCAATAATTTCATACATATTTGACGGATTAATCTCAGCCATAAAGGAATGTAAAAATCCACAATAAATGTACACTGAACCATCGTCATCTACCAGCACGCCCGGATCAATGAATATTCCTTCAAGCAGATCCTTTTCCTGAGTCATCTCAGGAACTTTATATGTAGAGAGTAATCTAAATGGTCCTTCAGGATGATCACTGACAGCTACACAGCCTTTAGACCCAAGAATATATGCATATAAGTAATATCTTCCATTCTTTTCTACAACATCGGGAGCATATAGCTCTCTATCTGTCCAGTCCGTATCGGAAGGATGATCCTTATCGGACCGTGTATGAAATGCATCTCCATGACATATCCATTCATTCAGATTATCAACAGATGCTGACCATACCTTAAGTTTAAAATCACAAAAATCCTCTGATGCAACTCTGTCATGTGAACCATACACATACACTCTGTTATTGAATACTCTCGGTTCACCATCGGGAATATATTCCCACTTTGGTAAAAATGGATTAGACATAATCTCCTCCTTATTAAATGTATTCTATCATATTTTTACTTATACTGCTACTATTTTATAATAAATTAATTAAATTAATTAACAAGCATTTTCTTTTTAATTTTTTAAATAATTCTATAAATGTGCAAACTGCCTGTCATATGGTTGGTCTTAACTATTCTCGTTTTAGCCGGAACTTTGATAAGATAACCCCCAGTCTTTACCGCAAAAAATACCGGATAAAATAAAATTTACATATACTGCTTGTTATTTTATTAAAGGTAATGTAATATATTGGTATATAATGGTTAACCACTCCTGAAGGCAGATTGGATTCTGAGTATGGTCCTAGAGGTGTCACTTGGGATTTTGATGAGAACGGAAAACATTATTTTACAGAATTAGGACTGGCATGTAATAAAAATATCAAAGATTATTATTGGAAAGCCATCTATGCTGAAACCGATGAGGAGTATGATTCTATCGTATCAGAAATGATTATCAAGGCAAAGGAGTACGGCTATGATAAATGTTCTGAATACTGCATGAATGAGGCCGCCTTAAGAAAAGAAGCTGAAGATATAGTACTGCCGTAAACAGACAATAGGATCAAAAAAAGGAAACCCAGCAATCCCAAGGTTTCCCATAAATATTATTAATCGAGGCGACGGGATTCGAACCCACGGCCTCTGCGTCCCGAACGCAGCGCTCTACCAAACTGAGCCACGCCTCGATATACGGTTCTTGTATGCGAACCGCAATAAATATTATCTTACAAAAGTTTATAAAAGTCAACCCGCATTTTTTCTTTTACCTTGCGTAACTTTTTACCGTAACTTTACAGACGGTATCTAATGCTCCTGCAATATAATAGACATCGGGCAATAATACACGATGTCTTAATATAAAACCATGATATGATTCACGGCATATCAGCTCTATTACGGTATTTCACACTATTCTAATATTACAATGCTGCTCTATCATTTTAACGCTGTTCTATGATTACAATACTGTTCTATGATTTCAACACTGTTCCTGATTACAATGGTGTTCTATAATTTCAGCACTGTTCTGATTTTCAGTGTTTCTTTTAAAGTATCAATATGCAACTATAATTCCGCCTTCGTTGGCATACATAGTACTTACTCCTGCCGTATCAACTATAAAATAATCCTTGAACGGAACTCTCTTAAGAATCTCATCTTTAATAAAATTAGCTCTTTCTATACAGTTGCAATGGGCGATAGCCAGAATCTTCTCATTAGGCTTAATAACATCTCTCTCAATAATATTAGCCATGGATATCAGTGCCTTCTTTATTCCCCTAGCCTGATCCAGCTTTGTTATTGTTCCCTCCGGAGTACCTCCCATAATAGGCTTTATATTCAATGCATTGGCAATAAACGCCTTCAGGTGGCTTAGTCTGCCGCTCTTTTTCAGATTATCCAGACTCTCAAGGACAAATTTTGTCTTCATCTCAGAACGGAAGGTCTTAATCTTTTGTACAATATCATCAAACAAATGCCCCTCACTGATAAGCTCCCTTATTTTTAAAGCAATCAATGTCTGTCCCACCGATGCACTTTTAGAATCAAAAACCTCAATGTTTTTCATCGAATGCTCATCAAGATACAGTCTCTTAGCAAGCTCTGCACTGTTATACGAACCGCTCAACTCAGAAGATATAGTGATAACAAAAGTATCACTCTCGTCATCAAATTCCTTCAAATAATCCTCCGGAGAAGGACATGCTGATTTTGGGCCATTTTGACTTTCCTTCATAATCTTCAAGAATTCCTTCTGGTCAAATTCACCGTTATCCACAAACACCTTATCATCAACCATCAGGGATAAAGGAATAATCTTAAAACGTTCATCTTTCCTAAACTCTACGGGAAGATCTGTACAACTGTCTACTAATATCTTATATTTCATATTTACCTCCAAATCTGTTATTTCTATGACCTACATATATCTTGTAGTGGATATAATCTACATTTCTATGTTTTGATATGTTAAAACCCTGTTATGTGGTTTTTATTACTATGTGATAAGGTCATTATAATATGTATTAAATCAAATGTACAGTAAAAAATAAAAAGTTAATAATTATTGTTACATTCATTATTTAATATTTTTATCTGCATCGAGGGTTCTACATTAAGAGAACCGTCTTCGCCCTGATAAACAAGCATAGAAAACACATCCTGACTATTTTGGTTGAAAAGGTATGATTATTTTTAAATAATTCTTCAATTTTTTCTTTTTCGAGTGTATTATTTGTAACATATATGTGTCCGTCCGTGCCGCATTGCAGACTGGCAGGCTCCGACAGTTGAATGTTATTGTCTTTAAGAACCTTTGAAAATGAGTTTTGAAAAGTTCTCAGGGCACTCTCCGGATCAAAGTCAATGGAAGCAAGCATCCCTGACATATCTAATATGAGGAAGATTTAACGGGAGAACAGCCACTTGATGCTAGAGTACTCTTATTGGTATATGCTTTTGTATTCTCTGTTTGCAGGTATTCATTAAAATTTATACCGGACTATTCTTTACAAATAAAGGACAAAATCATGTAGGCATTGTTACAGCCTATGACTCAGTTACTATGACAGTTTATACAATAGAAGGAAACACCAGTGATAGCGTTGCTGAAAGAAAATATAATTATAATGATTCTAAAATAGTTGGATATCGAAAAAATGGTGGCACCAATAACGGAACAATTTCAAATATTGCAACAAGTGGAGAGGACCATCGAACACGATAATTATGGTTAATTTTATACAATTACATAGCACGAGGAGGAATAAAATTGAAAAATTATATTATTATTTTTATCTCAACTATTTTACTTATTAGTAGTTTTATAGG
>JGI24710J26742_10000821_pt1 | contig 29054 bp, 31 predicted proteins | sample BioPla2DNA2_FD_26742 | JGI IMG/M metagenome (IMG submission 26742)
GCACACAACTATCAAACAAAGAAACCAAACTCAAAAACACAATATACAACATCTACAGATCAACACAAATCAAATAAAAAAAGGGTTTCTACAAAGCCATTCATTAATTATAGATAATATTATACAGTCACAAGTAGGGGAGTTTTTCCTTTTTTCTGCTGGTAGTTTATCTTTTATTTCTAGTTTTATGCCTATCTATTCTACTGCGGGAATTATATATTTGGTTGTAATAGTTCCCCTGTTTTTAATGGCATTAGCAAATATGGCAGACTACGATGGCGATCTGTTCTCAGCATTCCAATTCAGTGAAATTATAGGTGAAATAAATTATATCGGATGGGGTAACCTAATAAAATGGTATTTGACAGTATTTTTTATCTTCAATTTGTTGTTTGCCGTGCCCGCTTTGATTCGGTTTTTAAGCCATTTTAATAGGGAATTAGGGGGATTTATTGTGTGGGGATTGTCTTCCTTGATTTGGTTACCCTATTTATACATATTCTTTATCAGATCGGTGGCGTTGATCTATCTATCAGAATAGCATCTTAAAGATAATCATTCCTTTTTTCCCTGACAATAGATCAAGAATTATATATATTTAACAAAAAGCTCTTTAATAACCTACATCAAATATAATTTTAACATGAATTTAGTTTTTATACTTCCCCGCTTTAGTCAAATTTTTATTAGAATCAATAAAATTTTAATGTGATATTTTGAAACACAATAACATTACTAATGATCCTATTGTATCCGAGAAAAAGACTTCCGCTGGTCTTGAGGACTCTGGAAAAGAAACAAAGATGGTTGTACTCCAATCCATTGGATACCCATTTTTGTGTAACTTGGTGGAGAATCCAAAAATAGAAATATTTGACAATGAACTTTTTGAGTTATACGCCCGAGAACAATGGGTCGGGTACAAGGTCAAGGAAGGATCATTCCTTTTTGACCAAAAATTATTACCAGATTTTGCTTTTAAAGTGATAAAAGCCCATCCCGATGACTCAAGGATAACCAAAAACACCTCCATCCTCCTCATGGAGGTGGAAGAGGTTCGGGAAATTAAAAAAATTGAGAGCAACCTCAAAATCACTGATGTTATAGGTCAGGAAAGAGCCAAAACCAAGTGCAAAATCATAACACGATACTTACAGGAACCAGAGAGTTTTCAGGAATGGGCACCTAACAATGTTTTATTCCATGGAACACCAGGTACAGGAAAAACAATGCTGGCAAAATCTTTGTCTAATGAGCTTCAAGTACCTCTTTTCCTGGTTAAGGCCACAAGTCTCATAGGGGAACACGTGGGGGATGGAGCACGCCAAATACACGAACTTTTCGAGGCTGCAGTTGCTTGCTCACCCTCAGTTATTTTCATAGATGAGATAGATGCCATCGGCCTCGACCGCCGGTATCAGTCCCTCAGGGGAGATGTTTCCGAAGTGGTGAATGCTCTTTTGACTGAGATGGATGGTATCAACCCTAACTTGGGGGTGGTAACGATTGGAGCCACTAATAATCCTCAATTGTTGGATTATGCTCTCAGAAGTAGATTTGAAGAGGAAATTGAATTTGTTCTTCCTGATAAAAATGAAAGAAGACAAATCCTTGAAATGTACGTTAATTCCATGCCCTTACCAGTTGACCAAGATCTTGGAAAACTAGCACATCTTTCCAGGGGAATGTCTGGTAGGGACATTAAAGACCGCTTACTGAAGGTAGCCCTCCACAAAGCCATCTCTGAAGATAAGGATGTTGTAACTATGGAAGACTTCCATTACGCTCTGAAACATTACAAAAAAGAAACTAATGAACCAAAGGGCATGTTTGCCTGATAGTTACATGAGCTCTTTTTATTTTAATAATTTCAAAAATACATGGGAAATGGTTTTCCCATTTAACATGCTGCTGATAAACGTGTTGAAATTGCCATTTTTGAACTATATTAGATTTTCAGGTTTTTTTCAATGTGGCAGATTATTACTTCTGTTGGAATTCTTTTCCTAGATTGTATTCTCCACCACGGGGGTGAAGGGTCTGATGTAAAGAATAATTTAGGATAACTCTTAATTTTACAAAATGTATTGGTTTTCTGGGTCTAGATTAAATTAGATGATTATTAGATATTGTATGAATAGGGATATCTTTTAGTTACTAAGAATAATCTAAGCATGATGATTTTTTCATCAGCATTTTAAACTAAGGAATGGATTTTAATGAAGGGAAAAATGTCCAATGCTTTGCGCTACACTATCGCAAACTGGCAAAATATTCTTATATTGGGACTAATTATTTTTTTAACTGATCATTTGATTGATTTCGACATCCCATCAATAATAAAAGGAATAAATGATATCATAATTCTTATTGTTGTGGTTTTTTTATCGTTCATGGAGATAGGCTATGGTTTTCGTATTGTGGAAGAAACAGTCCAGGGTTCCAGCAAGCCCCCCAGTTTTCATAATCCATTGGATCTGTTCTGGCATGGGGTGAAGGAGAGTGTGATCTTACTCCTATATTTTATAGTGCCTCTGATTCTGGTTGTAATTGGAGTTTCAGAGTTTGAATACCTTTTAAATCTAGATTTAGGCCCTATAATTATGCAATATGCTTTATTATTTGTGATTATATTCTTTTTAGCCTTTAACATCATGTTTCAGGGGGCAGTTTTGAACATGGCCCACCATCATGGGCGTATACTTTCTGCTTTTGACTTTTCAATGGTATTNCGAAAAATACGATTGGTGGGACTGAAAAACATGCTATTGGTATCATTTATCACGGTTTTTGTCCTTTATATAATTCAACAAGTTGTTTTTGACACCATGCATGAATTGCCCTATATTGGCTCATCATTAGGAGATATTATTTCCACGGTTTTTTTTGCTCCTTTCCTAATGATATTCACCACACGTTTATTGGGACTGATTGATGTTTCAGATGGCATAGATTAATTATAATTTCCGAAAATATTTTTTGAGATGTTAAATTATAAAATAAATTTGACTATAAAAAATAGTTAATTTGATATCAAAATGATATTTATTTCATTTTTTTTTAAAAAGGAACTCAGCAGACTTTAGTACTTCTTCATTATCATTTTCTGCTGCTTCTTTAAGATTACTGATTATGTCTGAAAATACACGGTCAACCACAACTTTGGTAAGATCATCCACAATCCTTTCTTTACCCTCAATATCTCCCATCATGCGGCAAGCCTTCTCTGTTTCCCGAATTCGAATGTTTTCAGCTTGTGATCGTATATTAGCTATGATGGGCTCTACTTTAAGGTGCCTTAAAGATTTTTCCAAAAGTTCTAATTCTTCAGCAATTATGTTTTCAGCTTTTTTTGCCTTAGATTTACGCATCTTTTTGTTTTTGTCTGCTATTCCCCTTAAATCATCTATATTATATAGTTTAACTCCTAATTTTGCAATGTCTTCTTCAATATCTCGTGGGTTAGCAATATCTACCATAACCATTTTTTTCAAGTTTTCGGGATTGATTGCAAGTTTTACTTTTTCAGTGGTGAGTATGGTATGGGGGGCTCCAGTAGCACTTATAACCACATCTGCATCGGACATTGCCTTGGACAGGCGATCAAAATGTATAGCACTCCCTCCCAATTCTTTGGCTAGGCAAACGGCCCGATCATATGTTCGATTAGCAACTACAATGGCTTTAAGGTGTTTTTCCACCAGGGCCTTGGCTACTAGTGTTCCCATCTTACCGGCCCCTATAACTAATACTTTTTTACATTTTAGATCACCAAGAACTGATTCGGCTAGATCCACAGCAGCTGAACCTATAGAAACAGATCCTTGATTAATTTGTGTTTTTTTACGCACTGCCTGTCCAACATGTATGGCTTTCGTAAATACTGTGCCTAAAACAGGGCCGCAAGACATCTTTTTAACACTGGTTTTATAGGCATCTTTCAACTGGCCTAATATCTGATCTTCACCAATTATCATAGATTCTAATCCACAAGAAAGCTTAAGAACATGTTCCAAGGCTTTTTCATTCTTTTCAACTACCAAGCCATCCCAATGATAGTTTAGGGGGGAATCATCCATTACAAGGTAAATTTCAGCACGGTTACAAGTTTTTATCTGAACATGTTCTTGTATCTCATGATCTTCTTGGATTTTGGTGAAAATTTCATCCATTTTCATGGTAGACTCTTCAATTTTACCAATATCTGCTGTTTTATGATCGATTCTGATATTTAGAATCATTGTGTTCCTCCAGATCATGGATAGGATCTATTAATAATTTTATTTTAATTAATATTAAGTAGTTTAAATAGGATTTAATTTTTTTTTAGATTTTATTATTTAATTCAGATTTTCTAGAATTTGAGTAACGTAATCATGTGCTTCGTCTACTTCACCATTATCTAAAAATTCATTTATCTTCTTATCATTTAAGATTTGGTATAAATAATCGCGGCGTTTTTTTTGATCTGTTACTTTTTTTTTCAATAATTGGCGGGTGAAATGTTGCAGTTCAAGTTGAAAAATGTCTTTATTTTTAACAATAGACTCAATGCGTTTTCTCAGCTCTTTAGCCATCAGCGGGCTTTTACCTTGGGTGAAAATTGAAAATTGAACATCACCTATGGAAAATACGGATGGAACAATTAGATTTCCGTGTTCAGGATAGTCTGCTCTGTTTATTAATTTATCTTTAGATAAAAAAGTAGCTTTTTGATTTAATTGGGAATCTGAACTGGCCACTACCATTAGATCTGCCCACTCTACCCATTTTTTAAGCTCTTTCCGGGATTTGTAGAGGGCTCCCATTTTTTTTAACTCATCTGAAGTGTGTCTGGATATAATAATCACGTTTGCTCCTGAACTGAGGAAACGCTGTGCTCTTCTTTGACCTACTTCTCCTGATCCTACTACTAACACGTTTTTATCTTGCAGATCTAAGTAGAGGGGAGTCCATCCCATCTTGATACTCTCCCTCTTATAACTCCAAATTTTTCATTCTTATGATTTTAATGGCAGTTTTAATATCATTTCCGCACTCAGAGAGAACTTGAGCTGCTTCATCTAGAGACACATTAAAGGTTTCAGAAAGGGCTTTGATATCGGCTTCATTATTTACAGGGTCATGTCCAACTAATTCCTGTGATAATTGGTGTTTTAAATTCATGTATTCGTCGGTTGTCATTTCTATCCTGCGCAATACCATATCTCTGAGTGGGCATGGTTTGGAGGGTTTACAACACCAAACCAATGATCCGAAACAAGTTCCTTCACCCTCTCCGAGGCGTGTTTTTTTTCCAAAATTCTCTTTTATTTCAACATATTCTTGTGCACTAATTCCTGCATCTTCAAGAGCAAGTGTTATGGGGCATGGCTTTACTGGAGGACAGCAGAATGTCATTGCTCTTTTATCTCCCCCTCGGCATACATGTGATGGCGCATCTTCCCATACCATCTTATTCCTCCTTTAACATTCTTTCTTTTTCAGAGGGGGTTAAATCTTCCACAATATCTGCAGGTAATCCTATTTTAAGGATTTTTCCACCTCTCATGAGGGCAGCACGGTCACATACGTCCAGAACAAAGTCCATATCGTGGCTGATGATGAGGAAAGTTTGATTTAATTCATCTCGAGCTCCATGGATAGAATCAGTAACTTGTACTCTGGTTATAGGATCCATAGTGCCGGTTGGCTCATCTAATATGACTATGTTCGGTTCTTTAATGAGAACTTGGGCTAATGCAACTCTGTGACGTTCTCCACCACTCAGTTCGTCGGGATATTTGGTTATTATTTTTTCAGCATAGTTCTCATCGAAGCCAACTGCGTGAAGTACGTACAAAGCTTTCATTTTGGCAAATTCAGCAGGTAGTTCCAGACTGATTGCTTCAGTGAGGTTACCCAGAACGTTTCGGTGAGGGTAGAGACTATATTCTTGGTGCAAGATTCCCAAATATGGCTTCACACGACCTCTGCCAAATATTCCTTTTTCGGTCATGTCTATCCAGTTATCTCCTAATTTAACCTCTATCTGGCCACTGCTAGGATCGGTTAGGCCGTAAAGGATACGAGAAAGTGTAGTTTTTCCTGCACCGGAAAGTCCTACTATTCCAAATATCTCTCCTTCATCTACTGTGAGATCAATACCATCCACTGCTTTGATAACTCCTCTTTCAATGGAGTAGTAATGTTTTTTTACTCCTTCCATTTGAATTATGGGACCACCTGTTTCGAATTCTTCTTTCTTTTCAGGGAGAGGAACTTGATCTAAGAAGCTTTGAACCACTTTTTCTGGATTTCCTTCCTCCATCACCTCTCCATTTTCCAACCAAACCACATAATCAGATATCTGACGCATAACTTCTGGCCAGTGTGAGGTGATTACCATGGTAGTGTGTTTATCCTTCACACCCTCAATTAACGCTTTGTGGATTAATTCCGCAGTTTGGGGGTCTAGAGTACCGGTGGGTTCGTCAGCTAGAAATAGCATAGGTTCTTTGGCAATTTGTCGGGCTAGAACAACTCTTTGTTTTTCTCCACCTGATAGATCACGGGCAATATGGGTAATTCTGTGAGTCATCTGAGCCAGATCTAAAAGGTCAATGGCCATGTATGTGCTTTCTTCTTCAGTGTGCCCAGTTATGGACTTTATAACATTATCAATTACAGTGTCATCTTCGTACAAAGCAAAAGTCCTCTGCAACATAATGGATATGCGCCTTTTAATAGCTGCAAAAAGTTTTCGATCCGCATTCCAGAAATCAACTCTCTGAGATTCGAATTTGGTTCCGCATCCACAAACTTTATCTGACATTGAAGGTGGTTCTACCCTTAAACAATATGGACAAACAGCAAGATTGTATATAATTTCACCTTCAGTTGGACGATAATCCTTCATGCCCCTCAGCATATTAAGGAGAACAGATTTACCAGAGCCACTTCTTCCCAGAACACCCAGGACTTGTCCTTCTTCTATGGTTATATTCAGGTTTTTAAGGGCATTTGCTCCGTTAAAGGTTTTGGTGACGTTTTTTAGTTCTATGAAAGACATTTAACCACCTATGTTTAATAATTAAATTCATGAGTTATTTTTATTAAATATTTCTTTTGGTTCTTATATTTTGATCATTGTTCTTTATTTTATTTGATTTTATATTAAAAATTTTATATTGGAAATCTTGACTTCCTATATTTTGGATAGATCAAAAGGCAATGTTCCATTAATAGCAGCCCGAGCAATGGATATTCCATCAGCACCTGAGGATAACATCTTTCTTGCAGATTCAATATCCTTTATTGAATTGTTACCAATAATGAATAGCGTAGTTGCATCACGAATATTTTTGACTAAATCATAATCTGCAGTGTCAAAACCAGGGCTCATAGCATCTACATGCAAGTAATCTACATTAGTTTTTTCAATTGTTTTTACTATAGTAATATCATCAACTTCTGGAACATTGGCCCTGATCTTAACTGAAACTTGACTCTTGGCTTTTCGAACCACTTCTTTAGTGAAATTTTCCAAAAAAACTGTCCTTTTTAATAGTTCTTGCCCACACCCTAGTTTTGTTATTTCTGGTTGTCTACAGTGGGCATTAATTTCCACCACATCCACATTTTTAAGCTTGGATATCGCAATGATTGGTTCAGGAGTAATTGAACGAAGGTTAACTGAGATTAGGCCATTCCAAAAATCTTGATCTTTGATTAATTTGGTTTGTTTGTCAATGTGCTCAACTAGTTCTTCTTCGTTAATGTCAAATTCAGGCCTTCCGCGTGAGAGAATTTCTCGACCTGCACGTACAGTGGGGGGGTCTGCGTTATAACCACCTAAAGTTATCATGTCAAAACCATGATTTAACAAGCCTCTGCAGAATGTCCCATCAGTAATGCCGGCCATGGGAGCTAAGACTTTAATTTAATTCAACTCCACTTAAATAAATTCAATAATTTATCAGTAAATTAAAAATTTAATCAAAAAGTTGATCATTTTTAGACGGTTTTCATTGGATTATAATTAGATATGATATTTTGATGATTTTAAGTAATCAATATTTTTTTTTTGAAAAATGATTTTTGGCTATTTATATTTCTTTAAGTAACTTATTTCATCACATGAACCAAATTGTAGGTATTCCCATCTCTGATCTCTTCCAATGCGAGATCAGCAAGATTCGCTGCTTTTTCAGCTGTGGGTGCCTTACCTACCCCTGCTTTCAAGGCAATGTTGATTTCCTCTTCAATTTCTTCAATGACTTTAAGTATTCCTTCTGGTGTCATGCCGTTACAAGGAGACATAAAGTTATCTCCTCCAATAAAGAAGAGTAATGAACCTTTTTCAATTAACTTTTTCATTAAGAAATGTTGAACTCTATTGACAATAAAAGAAGTATCATATGCTGGAATAATATCAGTTAAGGAATCAGTGATACCGTTGATGTCGATGTGGGCTATTTGCACAAAGCTATCATCTGGATTTACTAATCCTTCAATGGCTAATATTTCGCTGCGTTCTTCAGATTGGGCTCCACCATATTTTTGTAAGGCACTGGTAGCGCTTCTCTGTGCTTCATAGGGTGTTTCAGCAGTTCCCACGCCCATACTTAAGGTTATGGGGTAACGGTTTCCAATTGATTTCTGGATATGCAAGTGATGTTCCATATCCACTCCGTTTGTAACTGCCAGCATATTGTCAAAGCGGGTGAAGAAGACCAATCCACCTTTAGCTGCGAATTGCCTTTGAACATCTGCGTATAACTCTGCCTGCAAGATTTGCAAGTCTGATTCGGCCCTAGGTGTAGGAGTAACGGTCCAAGGCCCGTAGTTGTCAATCTGAATTAAAGTCATTTGAATCATACATTTTCACCCAATAATACATCTGGCTAAATTTATTTTGTCATCATTATTTCTCATGATGGTCTGTGTTAACATAACATCCGATATTAGTTTTTCTATTTCTTCCTGATACTTTGCATCTAACAAATCTATAATGAATTTGTCCAAAAAATTTTGATATATTTTCGCTACTCCAATCGACGAAACTTCGTATCCTTTGGCCTCCATAAATTTAGCTGCAGGACCACTGACTGGCTGATTTCCTATTATTGGGGAAACAGCAACAACATAAGCATTTTTCAAGGCTTTAGTTACGTTTCTTGCTGAAATTATTGGTTCAATCGAGGTTATGGGATTTGATGGTCCGATAACCACCATATCAGAATTTTCTATAGACTCTATTACTCCACAAGCAGGATCAACCTTCTGATAGTTTACTTCAAGAACTTCAGGTTTTCCCTGATGTTCAACCAGAAATTCGTGAAACTCCATTTCACCTGCATCTGTACTGATGGTTATATGTGATTCATCATCACTCATGGGAATTATCAATGATTTAATGCCCAATTCTTTCCTTTGAATATCAATGGCTTGTGAAAGAGAATTATTTTCCATTAAAATTGTTTTCTGAATTTTCAGGGCCCTATCACGGTCCCCAATTCTAAGGGTTTCTGGGCAACCAATTTCTTTCAAACGTTCATGGGTAATAAAACTATCATCTTTAACTCCGTACCATGTGTCCTCATTGATGATTCCAGCTAAGGTGTAAATAACAGTATCCACATCGGGAGCAACATAAACTCCAGAGAAGTAATTATTTTCAATGGTATTTACAATTACTGTGATATTTTCAGGTTTTGTAACTTGTACCATGCCTTGCAGGAGTTTCGGAGTTCCAGTACCACCGGAAAGGACGCTTATCATTTTATACTCTATTATTAATTTTAAATCTGATGCACGTTCAGTTCTCTTAAGAGACGTTCGCGTTCAATTTTTAACTTTTCTAGCATTTCTGGATCACAAGATTCTTGTTTTTCCAGATATGCGATGGTGGTAGTTATAGCTTCGAGTTGGGTTTCAATCTGATTTATAGGCATATCATCATCTCATATTAATGATCATTGATTTTTAAGATCTAAAACTTTTTTTTAAATACTACTATTTTTCATTTTTTTCAATCATTTTCGTCAATTAAAGAATTTAGATTTTATTTATATAATATATATTAATCACGAAATACATCATATTTTTTTGGCCTTATCAATGGATTTATAGTGGCTTTGTCATTTTCAAGTTTATCAAAGTAAGAAATTCCTTTAATAATAACTACAGGTATTCCTTCATTTGCTTGCCCCATAACTAGGGATGCGGCTGAGGCTAATTCATCTGCTACAGCTATGCTGGTTGTTTTTAATTCCCTTCCATATAGATCAAATTCGCCGCAACGATCCCAAAGTGGTTCCATCCCTGAAATACCTATTGCAGTTCCAATTGCACCTTCACGGAATGCTCTTCCTTGTGTATCAGATATAATGACTGCTATTTTTTTTCCAGTACTAATTTCCATTTTTTTCCTTATCTGATGGGCACTGGAATCGGGATTCAAGGGAATAGGTGTTGCCATCCCTTTATCTACATTAGATTCATCAATACCTGCATTGGCACAAACAAAACCATGCTTAGTTTCACAAATAATGAAATCAGGACCCACTTTGACTATTTCATTAGACTCCTCAATTATTGCTTCAACAAGTTCTGCTTCTTTTCCAGTAAGTTTAGCAAGATTATAAGCTTGTTTTCCGGGTTCAATATTTTTTAGGTTAATAACATTTCCATCGGCTTTGGCCACAGCAGTTTCAGCAATAACTAGAATATCCCCATCATCCAACTTAATATTTTGACTATCCGCAGATTTCAGAATTAATTGGGATAAATCATCGCCTTTCTTTATTAAAGGAATGTTTTTAATGCCAATAACCTTTATTTCCATATTTTCACCCAACAACTAATAATAATCAATGTATGACCAGCACATATTAAAAAACATATTAAGGTTTTTTTTGAGATGATGTTTGAGTTTAGGTTTTTTTGTAATTTGATAAATAAGAAAAACATGAATTTAAATTGATTTTAAATCCCATGTTTCCCGACCAAATGCAGCTGCAGAACTCACAGGATTGGTGAATTGAGCAAATGTCCCCTGGTCCATTATGAATTGAGCAGCTTCTGATGCATTGGTTGCATCAAATTCAACTATTTGGGGAGCAATATGTTCATAAACAGCAATATAACATGCTTTGCCTTCAGGTACTTTTTCCACTTGTACCTTTTCATGAGTAATAATTCCGATGTATGATTCACCATTTAGAGTGGTAGCCCCTGCAATCCGAGGAGTATTAAAATCATCTTTCTCATAATCCATGGTTAAAAGAGAAAGAGTTAAAGCATCCCTAATGCTCATTCCTGAAGTTATTTTTTCGGCTATCACATCGGTGTGGGATCCATTGGAAACTACTGCAACATCATTTTCTAATCGAATGCAGTTATAGGCAATATATGGACTTTTAAATACATCTGTTTCATAACCTTCTTTAGGAACAACAGCCACCCTATTCTGGAATGTTTGGGTAGTTCTGTTGGGAAAAGACCGACTGGAAACTCTATAAGCCACGAAATTCCCTTCTTTATTACTTCCAACTGCCAATATTCTTCCTAGATACATAAAATCACCTTTTTTTTAAACTTTTTCATCATCAACAAATATTGGAAAACTAAGGTTGGTTAAAAATTTAGTTGTNAACAATATTATTTTTTTAAGTTTGAGGGATATTAACCGCCTTATCTGGACTCATTCCCGGAGGGGCAGTGATGATAATTGCTTTGTCTTTTGGTTTAATAATGATCTCTCCTTCATCAATAACTCGGGTATGTACTGCAATGGCACTGTTGCGGATGTCACGGGACATATCCACACCATTAACTGTCACTTTTTCCAGTCCTGCAACTGGTATTAAATAATACTCTGAACCTCCACTGGACTGGCTTACTTGGGGTTTGCCACTGCTTCCAGGATCTGTGGCTGTCTGGAAACTACTGGTGACCATGAGAAATATTAAAATAGTAAAAATTACATCTATTAAGGGGACCAAATTCACCTTAGCTTGTCTGCTCCGTAATTTTCTACGATAACTCTGGGTGTCGATGGTCAAATTAATCCATTCCTGCAATTGAATTAATAAATAAGTTTCTAATTTTTATTGTTTTAGTTTACTTTCCACTATTTTGGCTTCTGCATTACAGTTTTCTTTGAGTATGTTACCAATGCTCTTTTCCAACATATGGGGATTAATTAAAATCCATATGTTGGCATTTTTGTCATCCAGAACTTTTTTTGCTTCCAAAATACCATCAGATTCTTTCAAAGCTTTAATTGCTTTTTCAACATCTGCATTTATCTTTATACGCATTTCTGCAGACCGCCAGTTTGTCATTTTTTTGGCAATTTCTATGTTATCCAGTTCACTTTCAATTTTACTGTTTATTAAGCTGTAAAGGGGTAGGATGATAATAGCAACGGCTAAACCAGCAATTGTAGTTATAAGGGCAATATAAATTCCTTCAGCCATTCCCGTTGCACTGGCATTAACTCCCATTGCTTTAAAAGTGTACCACATGCCAAGAACAGTTCCAATCAACCCTAAAAGAGGAGCAATTTCTATAATAGTACGAATAGTATCCATACCTTTGGTCATACGACCCATTTCCACAATAAATACTCTTTCCATAGCATCTTCTACTTCTCTATTATTTCTGAAACCAATTTTCAAAGCTTCAGCCACTATTTTCGAAACTGGGTTTTGATAACTGCCAATGGAGCGTAAAGCCTCTAATGAACCTCCTCTTTCCATGGCTTTGTTAACTTCACCCATAATCTCTGCCAAGCTAACTTGGGATATTTTTCGCAGATAGAAAATCTTCTCCAATGAATAAAAAAATCCATAAATTCCAATTATAGTGATGATATAGGTTATGATTCCTCCACTTTTAAACATCTCAAGTATGGTGTTTAAAGAGCTCGTGAAAAACTCGTAGATCATTTTATCCTCTTTTATGGTTTAGAATAGTTCTATCCTACTATTTTTTCAACTGTGGCCCAAGATCTGCGTATGAAGTCTGGTAGATCTCCCGGTGGAATGTTCTTCAAGAATTTGATGGTTTTAGGATCACTAGGATAACCAGATCCTATATCTTTATATTTCTTCTTTATTTCTTGAATAGCCCTGTCACGTTCTACTTTCGCAATTATAGATGCTGCCGAAACTATGGGATAACGATCATCTGCTTTGTGTTCAGCTACCACCTTCACATCAGGATGNATTGTTTCCAACTCAATGGTTAAACGTTCTGGTTTAATATCAATTGAGTCAATGAAACAAGTTGATGGTGCAGATTCTCTGATGATACGGTTTATCGCGATTTTTTCGATTTCATTGAGATTAACATCCCTTGAACGTAGCCTATCAATATCTTTTGCTGTTATATGTATTGTATGGCATTCAGCAATCCGTTCAATTTTACGTGATAAAGCTATCCTTCTTTGGGGTGATATCTTTTTAGAATCCTTTAAACCAAGCCTTTCTAGATACTTCAGCCGATTCTGTTCTAAAACTACTCCTGAAACAACAAGTGGTCCTAAAACAGAACCCCTGCCTGCTTCATCAATTCCTAAAATTTTCATAATGTTGTTATGGATGATTTTTACTCCAAGATGTTATTTCATGGCCTTTAAACGTACTTCTGGTTCCAGGGCACGTGGTTCGGCTGCTACAATGGCTGTTCCTTTGGCGACAACATTCATGGGATCATCAGAAATCTCAACAGGCACACCTACTTCTTCAAATATCCGTTCTTTCAGTCCTTTGAGTTGTGAAGTTCCTCCCACTACCACAGTTTTTTCGTAAACTCCAGAAATCAATTCTGGAGACATTCTTTCAAGTACATTAGCTAAAGCATCAACTAATTTAACGACAATTGGTTCAGCTGCGTCTGCCACTAACTTAGAATCTATTTCAACTTTCTCTGGTTTGTTGGTTTCAAGTGATTTACCAATTACAGTCGTTTTACCACTTTCAGATTCACTTTCTGAGTGAACCATACCCACTTCAATTTTTGCCTTTTCTGCTTCGTGAATTCCTATTTCCACGTTATAAATTTCTTTAACTTTTTCCACAATATTGGAGTCAACATCGTCTCCGCCGCTGCGAATGGTTTCGATGTCCGTTATGCCTCCTAACGAGATAACTACAACATCACTGGACCCTGCACCTATATCAATAACCATTGTTCCTGATGCTTCTGCTATTGGTAGGCCGACTCCAATTGCTGCTGCCAGTCCTTCACTTATGACCAGGACATAATTGGCGCCTGCTTTTATACCTATGTCTTCAACTGCTTTTTTTTCTACTTCAGAAGCATCCCCAGGGATACCAACAACTATTCGGTCTATAATTTCTTTTTCTTCTCCTGATCCAAGATTCATGGAATAAATAAGTAATGCTTCTGCTTGAGCTATACTTTCAATTACTCCTTGTCTCAGTGGTCGAACTGCAATAATATCCTCAGGAGTTCTCCCTAGCATTGATTTGGCTTCTTCTCCAACAGCTAAAACATAACCTGGATCTTCTTTTTTTACAGCCACTACTGAGGGTATTTTGAATAAATCAAATTTATCACCTGATGGTTTGGCCACCACTGTATTTAGAGTTCCAAGATCTATCCCTAAAGTGTGGGATAAAGCTTTTTTCTTCTCCTCTTTTACTTCATCTTTTTTACCTAAAAAACTGAACATTTAATTAATCCTCCTTTAAAATTTTGTTAAATTCGATTAAGAATATTTTATTGGATCTGGCAAGTTCCTTAATTTTAGGAAGTTCTTGATCTTCTGATGATAACAAAACAGTTGATAATGCAACATCCGCCATTTTAAATAAGGGATCAATGGTGTTACGAATGAAACGGGGCAACATATTGGTTATATACACGTCAGTTTCAATGAATCCGGTGGTTTGATCCTCGATTAGAAATGAAAGTTTTATATTGTTTTTTTCGCAATTACCAACGAAATTTTTTATGGAATTGTCAGGACCAACTGTTAACATTAAGTTGGGTTCATCCTTAACATAGTAAGGTGCAATTTTGAGGTAAGCCCCACCATTTTCTTTACATATCATGCTTAACTCTCTTATCTTACTTGTTTCGCCGTGAAGCATGATAAAATCAAATTTTTTGGTTACAAATGATTCCTTGGTGGTAATATGCTCCCTGCATAATACTTTGACCCGTTTTTTATCCATTATCGCAGAGTAAGCCACATTGTTAACCATTTCCTCGTTACCAGCGATGACACACCATATATAATCTGAATCTTGGACTGTGGAAACCTCAGCTGCTTTTCTTAGGATTTTTATCTTATTTTCAATCATCAATTACCACTTAATATAAATTAATTTCCATTTGATTAAATTCCAATAAAAGTTTTCATCAATTTTTTTAAATTAAAGATTATTGAACTAACAATAACTATTATTTAAATATTAACCACTAATTGATACTAAGCTACTATTAGGTTTCTAAAATATATAAGTAAGTGATTAAAGCTACTATCATATGCACATATTAACTCCATATATACATTTTCATAGGTGTTGGCTTTTTGGCATATTCGCATTATGCAATATTTGAAAAACTGAATTTTTACCAACAGTGATATCATATGTTTGTCAGGGGAACTTTTAAAAAAGTAGGCATATTATTAACAATAGCAGTTTTGCCTTTTATTTTTGGTTATGTAATTATAAGTTTTATAATGTTTTCAGCAATAGCTTTTTTAATGCAATTTTTCAGGGATCCTAATCGGAAAATTCCTTTAGACAGCGATTTAATTGTGGCTCCTGCTGATGGGCGAATTTTAAAGGGGAAAATCGATTGTGTGAAAATAATTGATCATAATGAACCCTTGATGGAATATGTACTAAGTCCTGGAAAACGAGGTATTTTGGTAAGTACTTTTATGTCACCCTTTGATGTTCATGTCAACAGGGCTCCCATCTCTGGTACTATTACCAAGACTAAACATTACCCTGGAAAATTTAAAATTGCCATGGGAAGTGTACACACTGAAAATGAAAAGAATTTAATAGTTATAGATTCCGAATTTGGTAAAGTGGGTGTTATACAGATAGCTGGCTTCGTGGCTAGGCGTATTGTTCAGTATGTGGAAGTTGGTGACAAAGTACAGATGGGGGACCGTCTTGGAATGATAAGATTTGGCTCCAGAGTTGATCTAATAATCCCACTTGAAAATACAGAATTGATGGTCAGTGAAGGTGAAAAACCAACGGCTGGAGAGACAGTAATTGCCTCAATGCGAAAAAAACATTAAAAATATTCTTAAAATTGATATTGGAGCATTATTATGAAGATAACTTATTATGTGGCGAGTGCTGACTTTGTTTCATTGGCTAACGCCTCCTCAGGGTTCTTAGCAGTGGTAATGCTGTCCACTGGAAACTTAATACTGGCAGCCAAGTTCATGCTCTTGGCGGTGATCTTTGACTCTGTGGATGGATGGGTGGCCCGTCGAACTAATCGGGTTGATGAACATGGTTTCGGCAAGAACATGGACTCACTTTCTGATGTGATCTCATTTGGTGTTGCTCCCGGAATGCTTTTGTTTTGCGCGTGCCAATCGTTTTCGATCCAATACATTAATATACTAGTATCACTCCTAATAGTTATATGTGGAATTTTACGACTCTCCAGGTTTAATGTACTGGCAGATTCAAGTGACGTTCCAGGTGGAGATAAATTCGTGGGATTACCTATACCTACCACTGCACTTATCCTAGGATCATTCTACCTCTCGGGTATGTTCCGAATGGACCTTGGATTAATCATCATGACGGTGGTAGCGGTGTTCATGATAAGCACATTTGAGTATCCTAAGTTTAGGGGTATGATGTTAATGGTTGTCGGCGGTATATTGATCATTGGAACACTTTTACCCCAGAACATTTCATCCTCAATTGCATTTATTCCCGCAAAGCTTTTATTCATCTTCACGATACTATATGTAATAATTGTGCCTCTTATGAAATTATACGGCAGGCTTCTTGAGAAGTGGTCCACATGTTAGATAAGATCTTAGGAAAAAAGGATAAAGATAAAAAAGATGCTCCTGATCTGCGAAAAGATGGAAAAAAGTCTGATTCGGATATTGGGGGTCGTCTTAAAGGTATGGTGTCCAAAGCAACGGAAAAATCCAAAGGAAAGATTAGTCGGAAAGATGAGGGTCAACAACCATCTGTTGAAAAAGCCCCCAGACCCATGCCAAAACCGCGTCCAAAGCCAAAGGACAAGCCTACACTGAAACCCCCACTTAAAAAGCAACCTCAAAAGAAAAAAGGATCATTGAGTAGTATAACTAGTGGGGCTGGGTTTGGTAAGAGAGCTCCAGATGATGATCAGAGGACCCTGGTTGGTGCAGCTGTTTTTGGTATTATATTTATTGTGCTAGTTGGTGCTGCTTATTACTTTATGATTTTTGCACCATATCAGGAATCTATGGCGGATGCAAAGCAAACGAAAATTACAGAGGTTGATACTTACTTTAAGGGACCTCTTGCGTTACATCCTCAAAAAACTTCGCTTTTAGCAGAGATCGACGGTGGAACCACTCCAGAAATGGTGTTAGCAGTTGATGTTTTAGGTCCAGCTACACAGGCATGGAGAGATTATCAAAAACAGCAAGTTCAATCTAGGAAGGATCCCTACGGCCGAGTTATGATTACTTATGAGGCTGGTGGACAGAAAAACATGATTATGAAAACTTCAGAGGCTCAAAAGGTAGTCAATGAAGCTGATGCTGCGGTGTTATCCAACTTAGTGATTGAAACCCCGGACACTGTTGCAGTACCTATAATAATATCTAGATTACAAGCAGCTGGAGGTCTGGTTAATGTAGGGGACGCAGTGGATGTTTACCTAACCACAACCAATGCTACTGCCCCTGCTGAAACTACCAATACATCTAATGAAACTAACGCAACGCAACCAACCTCTCAGATAGGTGAGTCTGCTAAGACTCCTAATATTAGTGGATGTACTGTTTTAGCAATTTTAAGAGCAAAAGAAAGTGGAGATATGGATGCTGACTTGAAACAATCACAATCCATTGCCATAAACACATTAACCATGACTAACACCCGTCAACAAATAGCAACTACCGAAGAAGGTAAAGGATTACAAGAATTACTTAAAGCCGCTGCTTCACGAACATGGAATGAAAATCAAGTTAACCGTTTACTAAATGCTTATGGTTGGAGATTATCTGACTTTGAAAGGGCTTCCAATCTAGGTGAACTAGATGTAAAATACATGGTGGTTTTAGAAGTTCCACGTGAAAATGCATTGTTCCTGATTCAGAACAGTGAAAATATTCAACTAACAGTTCCAACCCAAGATGCTCCAGAATGGATGGTAAAAGAATTAAAACGCATATATGGAGCAGGATAATGTTCAGTACTGTAAAATCTAAGTACTACTATGAGATAAGAAAGTTTATAGGAAGGTTGTAAGATGAACATAAACAAAATATGCGTGGCTGTGATTTCCTTAATTATTTTGTTCACAGCCATATCATCTTCATGGGCAGCGGATAATCCGTTCAAAGATCAGAAAGCATGGGTTGTAGAAAAAGATGCAGAAGTAAAATTTACTTATCTCGAGGCTACCATAACTGCAACGATCAAGAACAACAATGATCATGTGGAATACTTCAAAATAAGTCAAAGGTATCAGGGGACTCTGGATCCTGAAACTCCCATAACTTGGAACATAATCTGGACCAATCCTTGTGCATTAAAAATGATTAAGTATATGTCTGATGTTGATGATGATGATCTTGGTTGGAAAGTTCAACCCGGAGAAACTAAAACAGTTTCCTTTAAACTGCGCGCATATCCCGACCTTACATCAGTTAATCCTAATTATATTAGACAACCTGGAATGAATAATAGTTTTTGGCCTCTTCTAAATGAACCTGGATTGCAAGCTTCATGGTTCCTTCCCAATGAAATCGAGTACTTGAATCCCAGCTTAGATCTTGTCTGGTGGAAGGGTCATTTCTGCTTTTGGGTTAAAAACTTTGATTATAAACGTCCAAAAGTATCCGGAATTGTCAGGGCACCTATTGTACCTATAGACTCAAAACTCACTTATAGTAATCCTAAAGTAACTTATATTGACAAAGAGGTATCCTGGGCGGATACTGCTGCATGGGATGTTCTGCTCTACCCTGGACAAAGTAAACATTTCTCCTACACTTATCAATGGCCGGCATCATCAAATTCGGACTATGGTGTAAGTGGAGGTTCATCATCTTATAACATCCCGACTACTGCAGCAGCACATAATAGTGCTTCTGTGCCTACCACATCAGAAACTGGAGTTCCATTTGCACTATTTGTTGTTGCAGCTATTGGCATAGCTGGTGGTGTAACCTACGCTAAGTTCTTCCGATAACTTAGCAAAGGTTTATCATTTGTGAACAGGTACCCTTTACTACATTTACCTTTTTTTAGGTATTTACGAAATTCCTAGTAAAGTGATGATGTCCTAGTCATGGTAATTTATCTGAATAGAAATATGGATGTAAGGAACACCCATCCCTCCACTCATAACAACTAATGTTCTGTTATCAGTTAAGAGCACTCAGTGAATATAATGAGAATATCCACTTTTTTAATAATAGCCGGGATGATGATCATCTCTTTTTATGCATTGGTAGAAGTTAATTATTATTCTTCCACTCAAACCATTAATCAGAAGCCTGAAGATATTCCTTATATCCTCATTCCTAAAATTGGTGTTGATGAAGCAATTAACAACAAATCCGTAGATTATGGGATTTATCATGAACCACAATCTGCTAAACCTGCTAGTGGAACAGTCGTTCTTTTTGGCCATCGTACTTTGCATGGTTCTCCTTTCCTTAAGCTTGATCAGCTAAAACAAGGAGATAATGTTACTTTGGAATGGCCTGGTATAGGCTATGTTGAATATAAAATAATAAACAGTACAATAGTTCCAGCAGATTACAGGCTGTCAATTGAACAAGGCAATGTCCTCTTTCTTATTACATGTTATCCATTGGGTTCAACCAAGGAAAGGCTGATAATCAAGGCAGAACAAGGGAAAACATATCCAATTAAAACTATACGAAAAACAAATTCTCAGAAACATTATGCTCTAATTATTATCATCGCTTTCATGGCAGTGGGTACTATTTTAAGTTTTTTCTACCCTATANAAGAAGAAAGAGCTATAGTATTTTTGGCAACACTAGCTTTAACATTCTTCTTGGTGCTTGGCTATTTCTTCCCCACACCTCCTGATACATTGGAATCAAACATNTCGCGTATAAGTGACCTAATTGGGTTAGGTTTTTAAATCNATCACTAAATAAAATACTATCCATCTCTAATATTAACTAAAATTTTGACAAAAAAACAATTAGATGGTGGTAGAATAAACTATTAATTCCCTAAAAATAGAGTTCCAGTATTATCGTTATTTAAAGTGATTGTTGAAGAATAGTTATTTATAACAATTATGCGGATCAAGGTGAAGATGAGTGATGAAGATGAGTGATGAAAAATACTTCCAAAACATCACCTCACGAGAAAGAGCCATATTTGAAGGGGCAATCACAATGGGGGCCCTTTTTCACCAGTTTGTGGGGACACCAGTTAGTCTTGAAAGCGCACATTCTCTAGAAAACGCAATTAAGATATCCTTAGAATTACAACCTTGCATTGTGCGGGTTGACATAGAAATTAATCGTGATTTTTTGAAAAAAACAGAAAACAGATATCAGTATCTTTCACTTACCGGGGAAATGTTAGATGCACGCGTTGTTTCAGAATATGATGGAATAAAAATTGCAGTTCGAATGAAATATATTGAAGATTTAGAATATCCTCTAATGTATGTGGAAGAAATCGATTGAAATCCTATAAAAAATTGTTTTCCATTAATTAAACATATTATATTGGGATTTAGGATTTATACCAGTTTAAGTCAACAACAATTATTTAAAATATCAATACTAAACTATTACAAAAAATGGTAGATTTAATGATAACGATTAACGAGAATCTCTGCAAGGGCTGCGATATCTGCACTGAGTTCTGCCCCAGAAAGGTTTACCAAAAATCTGATCTTCTGAACAAAAAGGGTGTGCATGTGCCTGTGCCTGAAAATGAGGATAAATGCACTAAATGCCAGTTATGTGTTATGATGTGTCCTGATCAAGCAATAAAAGTAGATGAAAAAGTGGATGAGAAGGATGAAGACTGAAAATTATTTTATACAAGGCAACGAGGCCTGTGCCAGAGGAGCTATCAAAGCTGGATGCCGTTTTTTTGCTGGTTACCCCATAACTCCATCTACAGAAATCGCTGAAGACATGGCATTGTTTCTACCTAGAGAAGGAGGAACATTTGTCCAGATGGAAGATGAGATTGCTGCATTGGGAGCAGTTATAGGGGCCGTGTGGGCTGGTATGAAGGGAATGACTGCCACATCTGGACCTGGATTCTCCCTTATGCAAGAACATATTGGTTATGCAGTTATGACTGAAACACCCCTAGTAATTGTGAATATGCAGCGAGGATCTCCATCAACTGGGCAGCCCACCATGGCCAGTCAAAGTGATATGATGCAAGCTCGATGGGGGTCCCATGGAGACTATGAAATAATAGCGTTATCTCCTTCATCAGTGCAGGAATGTTTCGATTTCACTGTCGAAGCATTTAATCTTGCTGAAAAATATCGAGTTCCAGTGATGGTTATGAGTGACGAGATCGTAGGCCATATGAGCGAAAAGATCAGTATCCCAGAGAAAGTTAACATAACTGCCCGGAAAATGCCCACCCAAGAACCTGGAAACTTTTTACCTTATCAAGCAGATTCTGATGGAACTAGTCCAATGCCTGCATTTGGTGATGGGTACAAAATACATATAACTGGACTTACCCATGATGAAAGAGGGTATCCTGAAGCATCAAATCCTCAAACGCATTCTAAACTTGTAAAACGATTATGTAACAAGATTTTGAACCATAAAAATGACATCTCTCGGATAAAAACAGAGTCTGTTGAGGATGCGGAATTAATTGTAATATCATACGGTGCACCGTCAAGATCAGCCCTTAAAGCAGTCAGAACTGCAAGAAATCAAGGAGTTAATGTGGGATTTATAAAAATAGATGTTATATGGCCTTTTCCTGATGAGATGATACGTGAGGCAGTTGGAAAAGCTCGAAAGGTCATTGTTGTGGAGATGAACTTGGGTCAAATATATTATGAGGTTCAAAGAATTCTACCAGGAGTTAAAGTGGATTTAGCTGCCAAAATAGGTGGGGAAATGCACCTTCCCCAAGAAATTCTAGACAAAATTGAATCAACTAAGGATTAAATCTGATGATTTTTATTAGAATCACTAAATTCACCAAGGGTAGGAATTAATCGTATCCTGGGAGCTGGAGAAGATGGACGAAAACAGGGAAAACCGTTTTATTAAATACTTACGAAAGGATAGACTTCCTCATATATTCTGCGCAGGATGTGGAAATGGAATTATTATGAACACATTCTTCAATGGCATGGAAATGGCAGAAATGGACTTCGAAAAAGTGATCATGGTTTCGGGGATAGGATGTTCCTCTCGAATACCAGGATATGTCAAGTGTGACTCTCTTCACACCACTCACGGTCGTCCAATATCATTTGCCACCGGCATCAAATTGGCAAATCCTCAAAATGAAGTTATAGTGTTTACTGGGGATGGAGATGCAGCAGCCATAGGAGGCAATCATTTAATTCACGGTGCTCGCAGAAATATCAACCTAACTGTAATCTGTATTAACAACAGCATCTATGGCATGACTGGAGGTCAAATCAGCCCTACAAGCCCCAAGGGTAGTTTTGGATCTACCGCACCATATGGTGCATTGGAAACACCATTTGATCTTTCAGAATTAGTGAAATCTGCGGGAGCAACTTATGTTGCTCGTTGGACAACAGCCCAACCAGTTCAACTGTCTAATGCCATTAAAAAAGCCCTTAAAAATAAGGGGTTTTCATTTATTGAAGTGATTTCGCAGTGCCCAACATATTTTGGCCGTAAGAATAAGATGCGTTCACCTATTGATATGATGAAATGGATGAAAGAAGAGAGTGTTGTTAAAAAAAGGGCAGATAAGCTTTCTGAGGAAGAATTGGAAGGAAAGATCATAGTTGGAGAATTTCAAAATAAAAATGAACTTGAATTTTCAGAAAAGGTCTGCCAGTTATTGGAATCTAAATGCACAACTGGCAAGCCTATGGTAACCAAATCAGCATATCAGGGGGAATAAAACTGCGCAAAGAGGTTAGAATAGCTGGTTTTGGGGGTCAAGGTATAATACTGGCGGGAATAGTAATAGGTAAGGCGGCTGCTTTGTATGACGGTTTGCATGCGGTTCAAACCCAATCTTATGGACCCGAAGCACGTGGTGGTGCATCAAGAACAGAATTAGTTATCAGTGATGAGGAAATTGATTATCCTAAAGTTCATCATCCTGATATTTTTGTTGCCATGTCTCATGAAGCATTAAAAACTTATATTGATGGTTTAAAACCCGGAGGTATTCTCATAATTGATCCGGACATGGTTGAAGAGAGTGAAATAGCTCCATTCGTGGAAGAACATGATGTTAAAGTTTATCATGCTCCTGCAACTCGAACTGCTGATGAAAAGGTGGGGCTGAGAATTGTTGCTAATATCGTAATGATTGGTGCTATAACTGGATTTACCAAGGTAATATCAGAAAGCGCAGCGCGTGAAGCCATAATTGCTAGTGTTCCACCAGGAACTGAGGAAAAAAATCTAAAAGCTTTTGAAGCAGGAATGGAACTTAGCAGTGAGGAGGCGTAAATTTTGAAAATTCATGAATATCAAGCTAAAGAGATTTTTCAAGCAAATGGAATAATCACGCCCCAAAGCGTGGTGGTAACCACTCCTGATGAGGCTCAAAGAGTCGCTGAAGATTTGGATAAACCCGTAGCCATAAAATCACAAGTTTTAGTGGGGGGAAGAGGTAAAGCAGGGGGTATTAAATTCGCAAAAAACCCTAAAATGGCCTATGAAATCACAGAAGAACTTTTAGGAATGCAAATTCATGGTGAAACTGTAGAAAAAGTCTTAGTTGAAGAAATGCTCGATATTCAAGATGAACTTTATATTAGTGTTGCTGTTGATAGATCCCTTAAAAAACCTTTAATAATGGCCAGCATGTCTGGTGGAGTTGATATTGAAAAAGTAGCACTGAAAACACCNGAAAAAATCGTTAAATATTATTTGAATCCGTTGGAACAATTTTTACCATTNCAAGCTCGGGAAATAGCTCGAAAAATGGGGGTTCAAACCAGTTTAATCTCGCAAGTGGGGGCGATGATCTGGAAACTTCACCAAGTCTTCTCAAATTTTGATGCTAATATTGCCGAGATCAATCCACTGGTTCTTACTGATAATGGTTTGATTGCCGCTGATGCCAAGCTAGATATTGATGACGATTCATTATACCGTCATCCTGATCTAACACAACTAAGGACCGAACCTTTGGATGAATTTGCTTATGTTAAATTAGAGGGTGATATTGCTGTAATTGGCAATGGTGCTGGTCTTACCCTCGCTGGTATGGATATGTTAAAGCTTTACGGTGGAAAACCTGCTACATTCCTTGACATTGGTGGGGGAGCATCAAAAGAAAACATTGCTAGAGCATTAAATTTAGTTATATCCAATTCAAATGTTAAAGTTGTTTTTTTAAACGTTTTAGGTGGCATTACCAGGGCAGATGATGTTGCCAATGGTGTTATCACTGTTTTAAAAAATTCAGAAAGGGATGTTCCCTTGGTTATCAGACTAACTGGAACAAATGAGGAAGAAGGGCAGAGAATTTTGCAAAAAGCAGGAGTTAGCTTTGAAACTTCCATGGAAAATGCTGCTAAAAAAGCTGTTGAGATATGTGATAGTTTGAAATAAGCTACATTTCAACTTCTAAAAATATTTGTTTTGGAAAAAACAAATTTATCTTAAACTTCTCTTGGTGCTGACCAAATGAGCCATTACCATCGCGGATAGCAAAATGTAGATTAACATGGCGGCTCCGTTAACGGTTCTGTTAAATATAAAAAGTCCAATTAAAGTTTGAGATATGAAGGCAGTAAGTGCACCTATTAAAAGAGCCTCTCTTCCAAGGAATTTTCTACTTCCTACTCTTCTTTTACTTCGATATTGTCGGAGCACATAAAATCCACTACTCATTACAATAACACACCAACCCAGCAGTGCTAAAAGGCCTCCATATCCAAAGTCGAAGGCAAACCCGAAAATACCGGGGAGCATGTAATCGATTACATCTTTTTTAACCACTAATACTCCGAAAAAAAGGGGGAATGGCAGTGTGAATGTTTTTATTAAGTTCATGGGGAGTGAAATATAGCCATCAGACCCACCCAGACAGTCTGCAGCCCAATAACACGACCCTTGGACATGTCCCCATAGAGTCGTGTTTTTTATCACCATTTTAATACTGGGAATGGCATATTCTCCTATTCGACTGAGGCGAAGAAGTGGACTGAGAACGGAAGCATTCAAAACTTTAGACAAAATTTCTAGAACTGCAAAACCACCTATAACTGCTCCAAACCCTGTAAATATTCTTTTTGGCGTTATTTTCACGCTTCTGCGGAAGCTTTTTGACATGATGAAGTATCCGATGAACCATCCTAAGAACCATAAAATCAGGAATGATCTATGCATCAAGCCCCCGGCAATAGCTATAACTCCAAAAAGGATTATAGCAAGGGCAGTAATTGATGTTGATTTGATTTCAACTTCACTCAACAAACTGGCTGATGCTGAAAGAGTCACCCATGCAAAAACTGCCAATGGACCAAAAGGGTGGGTGAATTCTTGGTGAGAAACATAGGGGATAAAAAGTAGAATACTATCCACGCTGAACAATCCTGCCAAAAACATGGTTAAGATAAGAGAAAGAAATAAAACCATGCTTAAAGTAAAGGGAATAATATTTAAAAGGATCACAACTCCCATTTGCACGAGTACGGCCACTTCAATTATGAATTGTAAATGGTTTTGAGCAGTTAACATATTATCACAATGGTGTCAAGTTTAGGTGGGGATAGTTTGAGTTACAATGTCCTATAGGATACTAGCCGTTTCATGATACTATTTAAAAAATCTTATGCAATAGTTAGAATGATTTTTATTGTATATTTAGGGTTATCATCATATAATTTGTCTTTAATTAAATCGTAATTTTATCTTAATTTTTTTTATATATTAGATTATTGCATTGATTTAATTTAGATAAAACTCATAATATAGTCTATGAAACCTTGCAAGTAATTCATTATTTGATTAATTATTCCTTGAGACTCTGATGCTTGTTGTGTTACGCTTTCCAACCGATTTTTGAAATCAGTAAGACTGTCTTGGGCTTTCTGGGAGTTTGCAACAGCATTAGCTATTTGTTGAGCTTGTTCGTTAGTTAAATTGATGTTCAAGGTGGCGGCAATGTTGATCACAATTTCCTTAATCTGTGCAGGGTCATCTAAATTTTGTTTTTGCGCTTCTTGTTTGACTTGGTCAAATAAATCGGCAATTTTGTTGGGGTCTTGACCAGTTTGCTCTGCTATCTGACTTTGGGTATATAATTCATCGGTGGCTGCTTTTTTGGCATTTTCAGGTATAGGAGTACCAACTGCTATTTCATAAGATTTCATTACACCTGTTAGAGCTGATTCACCAGTAGCACTAACTGGTGAAGTAACCACCACATAGCCACTTTCAATTCCAGTAGATTTCAATGCAGTTGCATACATTTTTGAGGTCACTACTGTAATTTTGCTTTCATCCACAACCACTTTGATACCTTGAGTGTAGCTTAAATCCACCATTGCGCAAGAAAAAATCTGATTTGAAGGGTATGTTCGACCTGTTATATCTTTAGAGACTTTGTTTACTTCCATAGCAGTGATAACTTCTGTATTAGCTTCATCTAAATTACGGTTAGTATGGGACTCAAAATAGTTTACCACACTATTTTTGTATGAAGGATTATTATAAGTTGTTTCTCCATACGTTATTGCAAAACCAGATCCCCACGAATTAGTACTCGCACTGTATACCGGACTTAAAACAATTATTGTTACTATTATAGCCAACAACAATTTTTTCATTATATCACCTCTCTTGAACACGTAATAAGTGAAAATATTTTTTACTAAATTTATAGTAGTATATTTATCCAACACCTAATTAAATTTATTGGAATGATTCAATAAAGTGATTGTGTCCTTTAAACTTGATTAAATTTTGCAACATATACATAAATTCTACTTTTCGATTTAAAAATAGGTTTTATTATGGTACTATTGAGTAAGTGGTAATAGATTTTAAGCAAGAAGAAACACTCTGCTTTCAGGTGACTGATCTACAATCTTTTTCCCAGACAAAACAGAAATTGACTGGGCAAAATGATGAACATCATCATTTTTAGGCATATTGTTCAGTTTCAGCCGTTCACGAGAACTTCCAACAAACATGTATGCTTTTATTTCCACAAAATCAGGATTACTTTCCTGAATTATTTTTGCATATCCTTCTGGATTTTTCATATTATAACCATCAACACAAGTTATTCTTAACACAGTGCGGCATTTGAAACTGGATAAAAGTTCTAAGGACTGATTTAAGTTTTCCCACCCATTTTTAACTTGTGGATTACAAATATCATGATATACTTCTTTGTTGGGAGCATCAAGGGATAAATATAACTGTGTAGGTTCCATGCTCATGTTTTTTAGTTTTTCAGGGCTCAAACCATTACTTACCAGAAAAGTGGTGAAGTGTCTTTTTTTATACTCTTCCAATAATTCATCTATAGCTGGATATAGAAGAGGTTCACCTGCTAATGATATTGCTGCGTTGTTAGGGGTTTGAGCTTCATTTAATTTCTTTTGATTTGCATGAGGATTGCCAAAATAGCCCACTAAAAGTTTTCGTTGAGCTTCAATACAGCCTTCGATTATTTCACCAGGATCATCAAACTCTTCATCCCAAGTTGTGCTGGTTATTGAAATGTCCCTCCAACAGAACAAGCATTTATGATGGCAATAGGGTATGCTTGGCGACATTTGTAGACACCGATGGCTTTTTATCCCATAAAACTTTTCCTTGTAACAAACACCTTCATCCAGGAGACTTTTTTTGGTCCAGTGACACACTTTGGCAGCACTATGTTGGTTTGAACCTACAAATCGGTATCCTTTTTTTTGTAATGATTCAATGGCTTGATTAGATAATGACATCTTATTCTTTCACCTTCAAACTCACTTCTAACTAATATAACAGTAATTTAAGTGGTATAAATGATGGATTTTTTCAACAATAATTAAAATTGGAATTGATATTCAGTATAAATATAATTAAAAATCCTAATAACTTTAGAGTCTTATATATTTTTTATGGAGTTTTTATGCCTAAAATTTATTTCATGTTTTATTATATGTAATGTTATATGTAATCAAATTGGCTTTTATTTATTCCAAAAAAAATTTATTCATTATACTAAGTATTAGAATGGGTCAAATTTCTTAAAATAATAGAATTTGACCTTAATTTTCAAAAAAGGCTTCAAAATCTATTAAATATGATTATTATTCATGTTTGCTATTTTTTATAAAAAGTCACTATTTGATGGTCTTTAATCATTTAAAGTGAGATTAATTTGCATTTATGTCTAATAAGGGAGTACATCATGAATATAATATAGAATTGAATTGGCTTATTTTAGGGAAATAAGCTTTTAATAAAGCTGATTTATTAAAAATACTAAAGGAAGCTGCTTATCCAAGAACTCTATTGTAAATAACTTCTCAGCATGTCTTATTTGTTTAAATAAGCCCTATTTGGTCCTTTTTCTGAGTTTTTTTTCGAAAGCTTTATAAGTGATGTTGTTTTAATGTTTTGTTGAAGTAGGAAAAGTCTTGTTGTGAGGCTTTTTTATTTAAGTCGGAGGCGGTAT
>JGI24710J26742_10000825_pt1 | contig 28922 bp, 23 predicted proteins | sample BioPla2DNA2_FD_26742 | JGI IMG/M metagenome (IMG submission 26742)
ACTCGCGACTCTTTCCGATGTCGAATCGGAGCGATCTCCTCATATGTCTTCAAATCACGAAAGACCTTCTCGACATAATCACGCTCAAAATACCTCATCACCACTTCACCAGCCGAAAGAGCAGGGTCGGTAGCATACAGCAGATACTTCCCATCCAGCCGCTCAGCCTGGACTCTGGCCTCATTATTGGTGCTCCATTCGAGTTCAATCCCAGCCGGGCGTTCATGAACGGTATAAGTGAAGTACTTTGCATACGTTTCCGGCAGGATCTTCCTGACCTTCGCCTCTACCTCGTCTTTCTGCATCGACGAACAGACTTTCTGGAACTCTTTTAATTCTTCAGAAATCCGGTAGATAGCACAATTGCGTGATTTAATCTCCCGCATCATTCGTTCGGCGTTAACATAGACCACAACGGTTCCATTTCTGCCAAAGAGTGGGCAGTCGACCTTCTCGGCATAGATATTCATGCATTGAGTGGGCACCAGATGTTCCGGGTCAATCGGTGGTTCAGTCCGGGAAATGAGATCCTTTGCTTCATTTGTCCTCTTTGACACGCCACAGATGAGTTTCCATCCTTCCTGTTCGACCGAACCGATCTCGGTATCGGTAGTGTACCCTCGGTCCCAGACAATTGTCCCCGTTGCCATCATCAGTTCCTTGAGACGGATCATCAGGTCCGGAATAGTGGTAATCGAGTGGAAACTCCCGGGATGAACGAAGTGTGAGATGGGATATGTATCAAAGTAGGACGTACTTACAGAGAGATTCAGTTGATTCAGGCGCGTCTCGTGAGTTTTACTTCCCGGTTCAATCAACGGGCACTCCCGACCATAGGTTGGAATGGGGGTGAGATCATAGGCAATTGTTTCTGGATTCTGGTCTGGAAGAGGATGGAGAGTACGCCATCGCTGGTAAAGTTCTGCCTCAATTGATGGAATATGGCTCTGGATACGCCGAGTTTTCGGAGATTGGGAGCAGATCGCGTCAAGCGACTGGAGATAAGCATCTTTTGAGAAGTCAGCAGGTTCCATTCCTGCGAGTTCGGGGAGGGTCGTTGACTGGATCCAGGCGTCGAGCTGGGTTGCACTCTCTGGATCGATAACCCGATTGATCGCCCAGGTGGTCAGGTATTTGCCGGGAGATGGTCCCTCAATATCCTCAAATCCTGTGGTATAACGGTCAATGATATTGACGAAGTTCAGGTCTTCTGCAATTTTCCAGAGAACGAGAACATCTCCAGCGCCAAGACTCTGGAGAGGATGGATGCGATCAGCGCGGAAACGTTTTGTCTTCGGTTTTGGNACCTTCTCCTGATCACTCTCGACACCGAGGTACTGGATCAGTTTCTGNTTTACCTTCCCATTCTCCCAGACCGATGTCATTTCATAGAGGTAAACTCGCTTCCCTCTTTTGACGCGACGAATCCAACTCATAGTGATCACTTGATCACTAAAGAAGATAAAGGTATCGGTAGGATATCCGGACAGTGTTCGGTGAAGGGAGAGAGGAATGAAGAGATCAAAATGGGGGTGTTCGGCAGCTAGTGATCATAATGGCGCTGTTTAGGCCAGATCTTTTCCTCCTCATCCCGCTCGAAGATCTCACATGACAGCCTTTCCAGGCCGGATGCTTGCAGATCGGGTTCTTTATATTCGGTGAAATATAAATACCCCTCCAATCAGGTGGCGATCCGTCGTATGGGGCTCCGAATCTTTCGAGGAAGTCGTGTGGAAGGCAGGCATGAGTGCCGGCAGCTAAGAGAGATCGCTGCACTGCTCAAGGACGAGTACGAGGACGAGACGGTGTTTTTGCTCACCGGTGTGCCGACCTCCTCCGGGGATCTCGATTGCGTGGTTCTCGTCCCCGGCGGCCCGGTCATCCTCGACCTCAGGGCATCCGGGGATACGACCGATTCGCTCGAGAAAGAACGATACGGATTCACCGGGAGGCTGCTCTCGATCCGGGAGAAACACTTCCCCGAGATCGACGAGAGGCGCGTCCGGAGGGTGGCGGCCTGGAGGTACTTCGAGGCCGGGAGCCGGTATCCCGCCAGCCAGATCAATCCCCATGCATTCCCCTGGTCTGCTACCGTCACAGCCGGGACCCTCCTTGAGCGGCTCCGGTTCCTCAACACCGGGTATACCCTCCTCGCTGTCGATATGGAGGCGATCGCCCGGGAGCTCGGGCTGGAAGAGTGCGGCCCTGAGACGGGAGAGCCCGATCCGCCCGTAACGATCGAGCCGGCACCCTCCGGGCTGCTGGAGGAGTCAGAACCTCCCCGGGCCACCTGCACCGCAGAACCCCTCCCGGAGGAACTTGTCCTTGAGAATCCCTGGCCTCTCTCGCCGGCCCAGCGAGCAGCGGTCCGGTCCAGAAATCCCCGCATACGGGTCATCGCGGGGGCCGGCGCCGGGAAGACCGAGACCCTGACCCGGAAGATCGTCCATCTCCTCCTCGTCGAGCAGGTCGACCCGGCCTCGATCGTCGCGTTCACCTTCACGAAGAAGGCGGCGCAGAGCATGAAGACCCGGGTATACGACCACGCCATGCGCCTCGGAGGTGAGGAGGCATGTTCCCGCCTCGGGGAGATGTACGTCGGGACGATCCACGCCTACTGCCTCTCGCTCCTGCAGGATCACTGCGGGTACGCCAATTGGGGCGAGCTCGACGAGAACCAGGAGATGGCGTTCCTGCTCCGGGCTGGCTGGGGCTGTCACCTCCCGGATGGAGAGGATCATCCCCGGAGGTGTTCGGCCTTCCTGAGAAATCTGAACGTCTACTATGCAGAGATGCTCGACCGCTCCATCCTCCGCGAGCAGGCTCCTGGATTCACCGCCTCACTTGAAGCATACGAGGGCGCCCTTGAGCGCCACCGGCTTCTCACCTTCAACCGCATGATCCAGGTCGCCGTTGAGGAGCTGGAGCGCCGCCCCGAACTTGCCGCGAACATACACCACCTCATCGTCGACGAGTACCAGGATATCAACCGGGCGCAGGAGCGGTTGATCCGGCTGCTCGGGAAGGATGCCCGGATCATCGTTGTGGGTGACCCCCGCCAGACGATCTACCAGTGGCGTGGCTCTGATGAGCGCTGCTTTGAGCAGTTCGGTGAAGGCCGGGATCCCGAGGAGATCACGATCGCGGAGAACCGGCGGAGCAGAACAGCGATACTCGGCGTGGCGAACGCCATTGCGGATGAATTTAACAGGAGATATGATCGCCTGATCCCGGTCCGGGATTCTGCCGGCGGTGTGAATGTCGCCGGGTTCAGATCCGATATCGATGAAGCGCGATGGATCGCCGACCAGATCCAGCGCTACGTCGATGCGGGAATGTGCCGGTACAGCGATATCGGGATCCTCCTCCGGAGCGTCACCACGTCTGCGCCGGCCTTCATCGATGAGTTCCGGGAGCGGGGTATTCCCTTTGTCGTGGGAGGGAAGGTCGGTCTCTTCCGCCGGCCTGAGGTCTTGAGCGTCGCAAAGCTCTTCACGTGGGTTCCGGATGGCTGCCATTTCCGGGAGTCCCGGGATAAAGTCTACATGGATGACGACCGCCTCTACTCGGGGTGCCGGGACTGGAGAGAGGTTATCCCGGGCGGCGTCCTCCCTGACGGCCTGATGGAGAGGCTCGCTCAGTGGAAGGTCGCGGCGGCGGGTGGAGCCTACCCTGACCTCATATCGATGTACTATGATCTCCTGAACACGCTTGGATACCAGCGCCTCGATCCCGAGATCCCGGAGGACGCGATCGTGCTTGCGAACCTGGGCCGGTTTGCAAAACTCCTCACCGATTTTGAGTCGGTGAACAGGTTCGGTGGTGCATCGGGGGACTGGAACCGGTTGCTCGTCTGGCTCTGTGAGTACATCAACGCATACGCAACCTCGGCCTACGATGAACAGTCGCCCGATGATATCCGGGGTATCGAGGCGGTGCAGATCATGACCGTCCACCAGGCAAAAGGCCTTGAGTGGCCGGTGGTCTTTCTGCTGGCGCTTGTGGATGGTCGCTTTCCTTCCGGCCTGGCAGGGAAGCCGCAGGAGTGGCTCATTCCCCGGGATCTCTTCGATGCGGAGAAGTACGAGGGGGATCTTGAGAGCGAGCGAAAGCTCTTCTACGTTGCGGTGACCCGGGCGCGGGATCTCCTCGTCGCGACCACTTTCACTTCCTGGAATGGATGGTCGCAGCGGTTGAGCGGGTTTGCGTATGATCTTGCCGGCGCAGAGGGGGTGGAATATCTTGAAATGGACGGTGTTCTGCCGTTCCACCCGATATCTGCCCCCACTGAGGGGGATGACCTCCGGACCTACACCGCCGGCGAGTTGATCACCTACGGCAAGTGCCCGCATCTCTACCGCTTACGGCAGATCTGGGGCTATGAGCCACCCCTCTCCGACCTGATAGGGTACGGGAAGGCGCTTCACGCCTGCATGAGCGAGGCCGCAGCGATGATCCGGGACGGGGATGACCCGGGCAGCGCTGTTTCGCGGGCGGTGGATCAGCATTTCTTCATGCCCTACGTCGATGGGGCACGGCTTGAGAAGTTACGAGTGGACGCGAGAGAGAAGCTCCTGAAGTTCAGCTCCGATCATGCGGGGGATATGCCGGGGATCCGGGAAGCGGAGGCGAGGATCGAGTTTCCCATGGAGCATGCCACGGTCGCCGGCCGCGTCGATCTCATCCTCCAGCAGGACGACGGGCTTGAGGTGCGGGATTACAAGACATCCGGCAAGGTCATCACGCCGGAGGAGGCTGCGCTACAGGTCCGGCTCTACGCGCTCGGCCTCCGATCCTGCGGTAAGAGGGTGGGATCCGCGTCTCTTGCTTTCCTCCAGGACTCCTCGGTGGTCCCCATCAGCGTCGATGCGGATGCCCTCGACGCCGCGAGAGTTGCGGCAGAGACCTGTATCCGGGGGATCAACAGCCGGGAGTTTCCGGCGAGGCCGGGGCCGTTCTGTTCCCGGTGTGACTATGGGGCGATCTGCCGGTGGAAGGCGGGTAGAGGAGGGGGCGGTTGAAGCATAATCATTAAACCCTTCCACAAAGAGGGAATGTTATCTCAAACAGGAGGTAATTCTTGATGTTACAGGGAAAGGTAGCCGTCGTGACCGGCGGAACACGCGGGATCGGTCTTGCCACTGTCAGAAAATTCCTGGAAAACGGCGCTTCGGTCGTCCTCTTCGGCTCCCGAAAGGAGAGCGCGGATACAGCGGTTGCGGCACTGAAGGCCGAGAATCCGGATTACCGGGTCACCGGCCTCTGGCCTGACCTCTCCAGCGCTGATGAGATCAGAGAGGCATTTGATACGGTCAAAGTGGAGTTCGGGAGCCCTGATATCCTCGTCAACAACGCCGGCATCGCCGCAAGCGATCCTCTCTACACCTACCGGCCCGAGGATTTTAGAAAGATCATGGACCTCAACGTCAACGCCGTCTTCCTCTGCTCGCAGGCGGCGGCCCTCCTCATGAGGGAGAAGGGCGGCGGCGTCATCCTGAACACGAGTTCCATGGTCAGCATATACGGCCAGTCCACCGGCTGCGGCTACCCGGCATCCAAGTTCGCGGTGAACGGCCTCACAAAATCCCTCGCCCGCGAGCTTGGTAAGGACAACATCCGCGTCAACGCCGTCGCACCCGGCGTCATAGCGACGGACATGATGGCGGCCGTCCCCGAAGAGGCGCTCAAACCGGTCATCGCCGCGATCCCCCTCGGGAGGATAGGCCAGCCGGAGGATATCGCAAACGCTTTCCTCTTCCTCGCAAGCGATATGGCGAGTTACATCACCGGGGCGGTTCTCTCCGTGGATGGGGCAGGGAGGAGCTGAGCGAGAGAGCGGCTCATACGGGAGGGATGATGCCCCCCGGGGAGGCGCCGGCATACCGGGCAGTGAGTGAGATCGCTCTTCGCCGATGACCTCAGTGGAGCATGCATGGGCTTTCCGGCTACCCCGGACCCCACTCCAGTAACCTCTCCGCGTACTCCTCAATGACCTCCCGGCGTGCGATCTTCCCCCGCCACGTCCGGGGGATGGCCTCCTCCCCGTAGTATGCGCCGGCGAGTTGCCCATAGACCGCCCCGGTGGTATCGGCGTCGTCGCCGAGGTTCACGGCCAGCAGGCATCCCTCTGCAAACGTGCTGCTCCGGCTGAAAGCCCAGAGCGCTGCCTCAAGAGAATGCACGACGTAGCCAGTCCCCCGGATCTCTGGCGGATCCTTCTGGAGGAAAGAGCCGGCCGCAACGGTATCTATCTCGCTACAGAGGGGATGATCCTGCCAGTAGCCGGCGACCGGCGTGTAGCGCTCTCCGAGCACCTCCTCCTTCGGCGCACCCGAGAGGGCACCGATGATGAGCGCCCCGAGGTACCGGCAGGCATCCACTGCCACGGGGAGGGCGTGCGTCGTCCGGGAGCTCTCACCGGAGAGCTCGATCGCCCGTTCCGGATCGCCGGCGTAGAACATCGGCACCGGCGCAAGGCGCATGATCGACCCGTTGCCTGCGGAGCGTGGGCTCGTCAGTCCGGGGAAGGGCTCGCGCTCTGCCATGAACCGCCGGAGCGCTTCTCGCGTCGTCGTCCCGATATCAAAGCAGGTTCCGGTGCTGCTGAGATGTCCCTCTGTGTACCAGCGCACGTAGCGCTCCAGCTGGTCGATGGGATCAAACCCCTGCCTCTCTATGAGGCTCTCTGCAAGACAGAGGGCGAGGGATGTATCATCGGTCCACTCCCCGGGCCGGAGGCGAAACGGCCCGCCGCCGATCATGTCATCGATCGGCTCAAACGTCCCGGGCCGCCGGAACTCAAGCGTCGTCCCGAGGGCGTCACCTGTGGCCAGGCCGAGCAGGCAACCACGATAGCGATCAATGCGGTTCATCGAGATCTCCAGTGCAGAATCATGTCCTCATCGACAAAGAGGTTTTCGCACCTGGCGGCCGGCAAGAACCCTTATACCGAGAGACCATCATCGCGTACCCCTTTTTACCCGGGAATGATGACCGGCAGAGCCCGGCGGCCCCCGATCCCCGCCCCCATGAACGTATTACCAGGCGTGGTATGGGCCGGCTATAAGCATATCAGAAACACACAGTTTCCCCACCTCAACCAGGAGCCCTTGAGAATGATATGGATTGCAAACGCCCTCGGCGGGGTGATCGTGCTCGCCATCGGGATCATCATCCGGGTCTTCAATGGAAGCAGCCTCATCGCCGGCTACAACACCGCGCCTGCGACGGAGCGGGAGAAGTATGACGAGAGAGCACTGACCCGGTTCGTGGGAGACCTCCTGATCACCGCATCCGCGGTCCTCCTTGCCGGAGGGTTGTTGGACGCCGCTGCCGGCGCCCGGGGAGTTATCGTTAGCGTATCATGGCTCGCTTTTGTGGCGTTACTCATCGGGGGTACCGTTTACGCAAACACCGGGGGACGGTTCCGGCGGTGACCACTTCTTTTATCTATCCTCCGGATCAACTCCCCATTATGAGTCTCAAAACCCCGCTCCTCGCCGCCCTGATCCTCCTTCTTGCGGTCTCCGCATGCGGGTGCGTGGACCGGGAGTCAGTCGTCACCGGTGAGGAGGCGGTGCAGGCAGTCGCCTACGCAGATCCGATCGCTGAAAATCTCCTTGCCGCCTTCAACGAAGATAACTATACGAGGTACTCCCGCGACTTCAGCCCCGAGATGAGACAGAGCCTCGATGAAGCCATGTTTGAGCAGAACCGCGAGTTCGTCACATCCCGGATCGGGCTCTACGAGTCCCGACGCGATCCTGTCGTCACACGGGTCGACGATTTCATCGCCGTAACATACAGGGGGAAGTTCGAGCAGGAAGATGGGGTGACTGTCCGGTTTGTCTTCAAGAGGGATGATGAGTTGCACCGGATCCAGGGGCTCTGGTTCGACTCTCCCATGTTGCGCCGCTGAGGTGTCCCGTACGGAGTGGGGGTCTTTGCGCGCGCCGGCAGCCCCGGTTATCCCACAGAGTTCCGCCTCGCCCCGGGGCCTCTATCGCGGGTACAAGGGTATACCGGGTACCCATAATCTCTACAGTTCTCCGGGCTACAGGTCGATCTCGGTGTAGTCATAGTTGACTATCCGCCCCTTCCTCCTGGTGATGACCTGTACTGTCAGCGGTACTCTCCTTTTCGGGGGCAGTCGGATGAGATCTGCATCTTCTGACCCTGAGATCTCTTCCTCACTCCCGACTCCCGACTCTTTGAGATAGGTGGTAGAACTGCTCTCTATATCCCGGTGTATGACTGAGGAACTCTCATAGGCGAGAGGTGGTTCGCAGACTTTTCGGCTGGTGTGGTGGTGCGCACCTGCTGGATAGGCGGAGGGCATTGTCCGGGTAGAGACTGTCTCATCAAAGCAGTCATGCAATCCGGGCGCCTGTGTTGACTGTGAGTATCTGGCGGCCCGCCAGCCGGCGAAGCGTTCTATCAATGACGGTCTCATGAAAATTCCTCCAGGAGATCGCCATCGATCATTGCAAAGAACCAGGTATGGGCCAGAGCGTGTGCTTCCAGAACCCGGGATATGATCGATCCCATCTCACCTCAAATATGACCTCAATGAGGGGTGGGTTCTGCAATCTCATTACATCCATGTATGCGACCGCCTGTGCAGACTATCCTGACTCAAAGTGTGTAAGTCCGAGTGGTTAAGGATTGTGATCCTTGCCGGGGTGGAGTGATCCCGTCCCCCTTCCGCCAGAACTCTGGCGGTACTGGTATGTGTGGATGGGGGGAGCAGTCACTTGAGATCCGGGTCACCTCCATCAGGAAGAACCTGGTAGCTCCCCGGCCCCTATCTGCCGCCGATGCACCGTGTCGCCGGGAGGGTCATGCAGTGTGATCTCGCCTGCGCAAGCGTGCAAAACCCGGCCGATCGGGGTGCTGCTATCTCCGGCGGCGGGCGAGCTCATCGAGCACGTCCGCCACATCGGTACCCGACGCCTGAAGCGCCAGGAGAAGATGGAAGAGGAGATCCGCCGCTTCAGAGACTGTCCTCTCCGGGACCTGGTTCTTTGCGGCCAGGATGAACTCGACCGCCTCCTCACCGACCTTCTCCAGGGATTTATCAACCCCCTTCCGATGGGTCAGGATGGAACCGACGTAACTCCCGGCCGGGGGGTTTTCGGCCCGGTCCTGGATGACCTGCCAGACCTCATCGAGGACGCTCCAGTCAGGCATGCCCCTCCTCCTCCACGATCACCTCGCCGAGCTCGGTATCAAAGTACCGGGAGAGCAGGAGCCGTGCTTTCTCGATAGTGCACCCGCCCTTCCCGATAGCGATACCGAGATCACCCTTATTGACGTATACAGTGAGTCGTCCGTCGTCGCCTCTCATCACACCGGTGACGCCGGCCGGTTTAAATGCATTTTTTGTGAAAGTTTCAATATCTGGAGAATATTCAACCATCTCGACACGTTTCCCGAGGACTCGCTGCATCTTTCGGATATTGCTTCCTTTTCTGCCGATAGCAAGACCCATATCCCCCTCCTTTATGAGGTACACTATACGGTCAAAGCGCTCATCGATGATACAGTCTAGCGCGGTCGCCCGGGTAAGAATTCTCAGCTCTTCGATATATCGCCGTTCTTTAAAACATAGAGTTCTTATCATTGGAGATATCCCCGGTGGGAATGATGCGCTATGATATGGTTGCTTCGGGGATATATACCTGAGTACCTGATCCGCCTCCTTCGCTCCATCCCCCACCATCCGGGGGAAAACTCCGATGAGTGAAGAGGATCTCCGGCCTTTTTGCAAATCCCGAACTTCTGCATGAAACCGGAAGGGCTTGCACGACCGGATGCGCTAACACTTCTGCAGGATCACCTTTATTGCCGCCCCTTCTTCTGGCTTTCCCGGCACCCGGTCAGCTGCCCAGACACGCCCGCCATAGTTCTTTACCAGGGTCTTGACGATATGAAGCCCCAGCCCCCTGCTCCCGGGCGTTGATTTGCTGCTCTGGTTGAAACGGTCAAAGATGTTGAGTTTTAAGTGATCCGGTATACCGATACCGTTATCGGTGACGGCGAGCGTTACGATATTCTCTGTCTCCACGACCCTGATATCGATCTGCACCTCCATACCGCCGAACTTGATGCTGTTGCTGACCAGGTTGGATATGACATGTTCGAGGAGAGGGTTTGCCCAGACCATGCAGCTCCCGCCCTCGTAGTGGATATTGATCCCGGCATGTCGCTTGATCTGGCTGCGGATGGCAGCATCAAGGTCGACCGGTTCAAGGCGGATCTGGTGTTTGTTGAGCGTATTTAAGAGCTCGACGTTCTTGATGACGGTGATCCCCTGCTCGATCGAGTTCTTGACCCTCTGCGCGAGCTCTGCCTCCTCGCCGGAGAGTCGTTCCCTGAGCATACCGATGATGGTTGCCGCGACCATGCTGGTGTTGTAGATATCGGTGCCGAGCAGGTCAAGGTAGAGACCGGAGAATCGGCTGGTCTCATGGAGCGTCCGTTCACAGGCGAGCTCTCGCGCCCTATCCCGGGCAACCCCGGTGGCCGCCACGATCTCCCCGGCAGCGTCGTGCAGGGGATGCATGGTGACCTGAAATGATCTCTGCTCACCGTGCCACAGGAACGACCGTGTCTCAGAGATCTCCTCTCCGGTATCGATAACCCGACGGGCAGACCGGGAGAGGAAATCCGCCTCCTCCTCCGGGAAGAGGGCGTGCGGGGTCCGGCCCGTGATCTCTGCCGCATCAAGCCCCATCTCCTCCCCACCGGTCCAGAGGAACCGCAGAAATATGCTGTCCCGGTTGAGCGTGAAGATCATGTCGGGCAGCGACCTGGCGAGGACCTGCATCTCGTCCTCCGGTACCCCGGCCGGTCTCTCCCCGGGGGCATCCCGGAAGGTCTCGACCGCACCGATCTGCCGGCCTGAAGTGTCGTAGAGCGGGGTTGCCATGCAGGTAACCTTCCTGCCCGATACCAGGGGGATGCGTGATTCGGCGAGGAGCTCATCGCTGTCATGGTGGAGGAGGCGGTAATAGTTCTTTCCCGGGTTATCATGAGTCAGGATAGAGTTTGCCAGGGTGGGGCGTCTCTCACCGAAGAGCGCTTCTGTGTGTGCATAACTGCCTTTTCCAATGACCTCCTCCGCCGCAACACCGGTGTACTGTACAATACTCTCGTTCCAGATGACAACCCGCCCCTCGGGATCGAGAACAAGTGCCGGTTGCTGGAGGTGGTCAAGGATGCTTATGGGGATCTGGGTTTGATTCATGGTTGTTCTGAGTTTCTGCTGTTTCATCTTCACACGCATCACCCGGGAGCGGTTCTTGCCCCCTGCCAGAACCAATGGCATCTCTTCCCGGGGTCACCCGTAGAGATCCCTGGTGGCGGCAGGTGCAATGTTCTCTGCCTATTATCGCTTTCGATCTCCGGTGACAATCCGACCTGTCAGGGGCGGCGATGCACGGTGCGTCATCGCGGTCAAGAACGAACGCACTTGAAAAGTGTCTGGAATTTGCTCTTAAAAGGGTGTCTGTTCATCTTCTCTGGAATCTGCTATCCGGGGGATCTGTTATTTATGTCTTATCAGATCACCCCGGTTCCGAACCTCCATGTTCCATGGAATGACGATCTATTATTCCCCGGAGTGGAAAATTTCCGCTGCTCTAGGTCTTTTTCGATCGGGTGCCGGAACGCGGGAACGGTATCATGAATAACCGGGATAGTGCCCGTGCGCGTGTTGCATCACGAAGAGGCTATACTGTCCGGCGACCGATCGTGCATCGATCCCTGAGAGACTCGCGATCAGTACCAGATCTGCAGGACACGGGGGAGGTGCTCCAGCAGGTTGATATTTGAGTACCTGTAGACCATTAACTGATGTTCGGGCAGTACAATAGCACTTTTCGTTATGAGAGTGGTGACTTTCTGGTAGAATCCGAACGAGCTGACGGTCTCCTGACATACCGGCGGAGGTGCGAGGAGCGTGCGTTTGAGCGGATCCTCGCGGTCTCGGAGACGGCCCGGGTTACCGTAAACCCGGTAGAACCTGTCAATCTACCGAAAGATATCACGGATCTTCTCCAGATAGAGTTTGCCCCGATAGTTATCGAACCCGGGGCGACACAGGTGATCTACCTGAAGTTCCCCGTCGAGATCGGCGTCTTCCTCTCGTCTGAAAAGGGTATCGAGATACTGGATATCTTCAGCGCCGGCAACCAGAAGTATACGCTCTACGGCCCACCGGCCGGCGGGGTCATCGCACGCTGGTACCGTAGTGCGGTGTATCCGGAGATCCCCCCGGCTGAGCGGTTCAGGGAGGGGGTGATGAAACTCTCTATCCAGAACACATCCGGTGAGTGGGCCCATGTCTCGTGTGTCGTCTTTAATGGTGCCGATATGAAGATCTTCTATAACGACGATATCGTGGCGGCCACTGCCACGATGAAGATCATCAACCCATCTCTTGCGGAGACTGACTTTACCGATGCCCCGCTCATTCCGGGTATGACGAGATCCGTCGAGCTCTATACGACGCGGAAGATCCGTGTGATCAGTCGCGGTTATCTCATGGAGTGGGGTCTGTCGTGATGCTCAGTCTGACCGCCACCCTGGGGACTTCCATCGGCATCGGCACCATAACCATCGGTGACATCCTGTGGTTTGTCGGCATCATCGCGGTTGGCGTTATCATCGCAAAAGTCGTCGCGTTAAACGTCAGGCGAGCCCTCACTGAACGGTTGCCGAAGAGTGAGCGCGAACTCCTCGCAAAGGTGGTATACTATATCATCATACTCTGGGCTATCGCCGTCGCCCTCCCGTACCTCAACTTCGACCTCTCCGGGCTCCTGGTGGCCGGGGGTATCGTCGGTCTCGTCATCGGGTTTGCGAGCCAGAGCGTCGTCTCAAACCTCGTCTCCGGGCTATTCCTCATGTTTGAGCATCCGATCAAGATCGGCGATAACATCAACGTCGCAGGGATCACCGGATCAGTCGAGGATATCAGGATCCTCTCGACCATCGTGAAGACGTATGACGGGATCTACACCCGGATCCCGAACGAGAAGGTCTTCACCTCAAATATCACCAACTATGTCCATAACGCTGCCCGACGGTTTGATTACAAGATCCGCATCCGCTACAGGGACGATGCGGACGAGGCGATCAGGATCACAAAAGAGGTCATCGCGACCCACCCGTTTGCCTTGAAGAACCCGGCACCATCGGTCTTTGTCTACGACCTCGGGGAGAACGGTATCAACCTGACCGCCTATATCTGGGCGCCGACCCGGAACTGGTGGGAGGTCAGGACCACCCTTCTCTGGAAGATCGTAAAAAGGCTCGAGGAGAACGGTATCATAGTGCCCCTCCCGCAGAGGGCGGTCTGGCTTGCGGATGAAAGTCGGACTTCCGGTGGTGATGCTGGAGCGGGGAAGGTGGAGGAGTAACCTCCTCCTATAGCCGGTGCACCGCCCCGAGGCCTCCCGGCCGGAAGGTCTCCGGGTACCGATCGGCGATCTCCCTGATCTTATCGGTGCAGTGTGAGGCCGAGACGTAGGCGAGCCCTTCAAGCGCATCGATATCTTCATCGGTGACGGTGTGAAGCCCGCCGATGACCCCCCATACCGGCCCTTCCCGGGAGACCCGGTCGATGATCCGGCTGACATGCGGGTGGGCGCACCCGGTGATGATCAGGAGACCGCCCGGGACATCGACTGCGAGCGACTGTTCCAGTATATCGGTCCCGAGCGGGCCTGTTGTGGCGATGCCGGGCTCGATCTCCATCCAGTCCTCAACGATAATGGGGGTGGTGTAGTTCCTGATCAGACCGAGCGTCTCCCGGGAAAAACCGCTGTGGACGAAGACCTCCATCGCTGAGTTCTCGGCGAGGAGCGCTCCAAGCCCCCCGGTGTGGTCCCAGTGGTCGTGGGAGATCACGAGGCTCTTGATATCCGCAGGCAGGATCCCGAGCGCACGCATGTTCGATAGCAGTATGTCTCCTTTTGCCCCGGTATCAAAGAGGAGCTCCGCTTCGTGGATATAGCAGGAAAATCCCCAGTCCGGCGTGAACCCCTCACGGCCGGGGATGTTATTGTAGACCTCGGTGATGGTAAGCATAATTAACAGACTCCTTCTCAGAGGGGGATTATGCTTCCCGATGGGGCAAGGGTACAAAAATGGTGGGAGGGGTGGGTTCACGCTATGACGTAGGTGATGGAGACGCTCGCGGTCACATCGATCTCGCCGGCCTCGACCGGGGTCGGGGGAGCGCCTCCGGCAGCCATCTCTTTGGAAGCGTAACGGTTGTCATAGAGTGCGGGTACATAGCTTCCACCGACGTTGACCTCTTTGACATCGATGATGGTCTTCCCGATGGCCGCAGCGACCGCATCCGCATCGCCCCGGGCCTGTTTCACGGCGGCCGTCAGGGCTTCTGCCCGGAACTCCTGCTGCTTTTCTTCGCTCAGGGTCAGTGAGAGCTGGTCAACCCGGTTTGCGCCGTTCGCGACCGCCAGATCGATGATCTCGCCGGCGCGGTCTATAGCATTGAGCCGGACCGCAAGGTTGTTTGTGACCCGGTAGAACTTGACTTTCGTGCTTGTCAGGAGTTTTTCATCCTTCTCGGTCACCGGCATGACGTAATAATTGGTGGTCTTGAGGTCTTTTGCCGGGATTCCGGCCGCTTTCAGGGCGTTGACCACGGCATCCATCCTCTGTGCGTTCTGTTTCTGTGCGATTACTGCATCAGCGTTCTCGGTCTCGACAGCGAAGAGAATGAGAGCAAGGTCGGGCGTGGTCGTCACCCTGCCGGTGCCTGATACATGGATCACCTTATCCTTAGACTCATCTGGTTGCTGTGCGGTGGCGCCCCCGATCAGTGCAGCGCAGAGAACCATCAGGGCGGCCGCGAGAATCGTTATCTTTCCTTTCATCGGCATCAATCAACACTTGATTGAGCGAGGATAAATGTCTTGCTTTAGCTACGAGAATTTTCGTAGCTTTCCCAGGGAGATTTTTGAAAACCTGAGCATTCTGGTTCTTATATTCGTTCTACCCCTCTGACGAACCGCAATCTTCAAGTAGCCCCCGACAGGAGTAACTCTCTGGAGCAGGGTAGCCCCTGGTTCGCGCCGACCCTGGTCCGGGGCGGCGGTGGGAGGGAGAGAGATGGAGAGACTCAAACGACTGACCAACATCGAGGTCGCGGCTATCCTCTACGAGGTCGCCGATCTCCTTGAGATCAAGGGCGTCCGGTTCAAACCCTATGCCTACCGGAGGGTGGCGCAGGCGATCGTGACCCTGCCGGAAGATATCGCTGACCTTGCGCGGGAGGGGCGCCTCAGCGAGATCAACGGTGTCGGGAAGGGCATTGCCGGGAGGATCACGGAGATCATCGAGACCGGCCGCCTCGGATATCTGGAGTCCCTGCGCGAGGAACTCCCGGAGGGGGTGCAGGAACTCACCCGGATCGAGGGGATCGGGCCGAAGAGAGCGCTCTTCCTCTCCCGTGAGCTCGGGATCCAGGGTATCGATGACCTGGAGGCGGCGGCAACGGCGGGCCGGATCCGCGATCTCCCCGGGTTTGGCGAGAAGTCCGAGGAGAATATCCTTGCCGGCATCCGGATGCGGAGGATGGCGGGGAAACGTCATCTCCTCGGCTACATCCTGCCGACCGCTCGCGATATCGAGCAAAGACTCTCAGCACTCGAATCGGTTGGACGGGTGAGCCTCGCTGGATCGGTGCGCCGCCGGAAGGAGACTATCGGGGACGTCGATATACTCGCTACATCCACACGCCCCGAGGATGTGATGGAGGCTTTTGTCTCTCTCCCGGGGGTCTCGCGGATCCTCGTCCGGGGGACGACGAAGACATCGGTGGTCCTTACGACCGGAATCCAGGTCGATCTCCGGGTGGTGGATGATGCGCACTACGGCGCCGCGCTCCAGTACTTCACCGGGTCAAAAGAGCACAATATCGCTCTCCGGAAACTCGCTATCGCGCGGAACTGGCGGCTGAACGAGTACGGTCTCGTCGACCTCGCCGATGGGCGCATGATCGCGGGGGAGGATGAGGTCGGGGTCTACCGGGCCCTCGATCTCGCCTGGATCCCGCCTGAGCTCAGAGAGGATCGCGGCGAGATCGAGGCCGCACGGAACAACGCCCTGCCGGATCTCATCGATTATGGGTCGATCCGTGGCGATCTCCATGTCCATACCCACTGGAGCGAGGGCGCCCACTCGATCGAGGAGATGGCAGAGGCTGCGCGGGCGCTCCACTACGAGTATATCGCTATATGCGACCATGCAGAGAGCCTCCATATCGCCCGCGGCCTCTCCCCGGAGCGTCTGGCTGACCAGATGCGCGAGATCGAGCGGATCAACCGGGCGGCCGATGACGGGTTTACTCTCCTCACCGGGACCGAGTGCAACATCGATATGGACGGTCAGATAGACCTCCCTGATAGCGTCCTCGCTGACCTCGACGTGGTGGTGGCAAGTGTCCACTCAGGCTTCAAGCAGCCCCGGGAGGAGATGACGGAGCGGGTTATCACAGCGATGCATAACGAGCATGTGGATATCATCGGCCACCCGACGGGCCGGGTCCTCCTCTCCCGGGAAGCCTACCAGATCGACCTCCCCCGGGTCTCTCGGGCCGCAGCAGCCCTCGGCGTCCTCATGGAGATAAACGCATTTCCAGGAAGGCTCGACCTCTCGGACGTCAACGCTCGCCAGGCCCGGGAGGCCGGTGTTCGGTTCTCCCTTGGATCAGATGCGCACAGCCAGAAGAATCTCCGTTTCATGGAGTTTGGTGTTGCGACCGCCCGGCGGGGCTGGCTCTCGGCGGGCGATATCGCAAACACCCGTTCACTGGCTGACCTGAGGGGGTTTTTACGCTCTTAGCGCGGGCGAGCGGAGGCTGCCTGCTGGACGATATCCACGAGCTGGATATCAAACGTCAGGGGCTCTCCAGCCAGGGGATGGTTGGCGTCCAGCGTCACGGTCGAGTCTGAGACATCACTGACAGTGACGATGGCCGTCCTCTCGCCCGGCATCTGGAGCTGGAGCTGCTGGCCCGGCTCCGGGTTGATCTCGTCGGGGACTTCGCCCCGGTCTACTGTGAGCACCATGTCATCGCGATGGGAACCGTAGGCCTCCTCGGGCGGGATCCTTGCGGTCCTTGCCTCTCCTGGTTCCATGCCGATCACGGCCTGCTCAAACCCCGGTATGATCTCCCCATCACCGATGGTGAACTCCAGGGGGTCTCCCTCACGGGAAGCGTCGAAGACTGTGCCATCTTCGAGTTTTCCGGTATAGTGCACCCGGACGGTGTCGCCTTCTTTTGCCTGTACCATTGTCTGCATCACCGGGGGGTGGTGATCGTGGATGATATTTATGCGTGATGGTCGGGTCAGGGAGGGCCGGATCTCGCGATATCATGAAGAAATAGAGAGATCTACAATGGAGTTTTTTGTCATAGGAGGCCCTGCGCGCCTCAGTACAGAGCCCCGCAGAAGGTCCTGATCGGCTCTCTTATTAATCTATTTTGTATTATCTATCTCGTTATTGTGCGGGTTTTATCCATAAAAACCCAAAAATAACACTCAGATCGAGACAGGGACCGGGTATACTCTCCATATTTATATAGATATATTTATAAATCTAACAACATAGATATTCTATGTCAGAAGGTCCTGGACATTTTGAGGGGTGAACTGCAAATGGCGTACATGGATGGAATTACCTGTATCTGCGACAACGGCCGGACGCTTGAGGACCACCGGCCCATCGTCGGCGACGATGTCATCTCCGACCTCTACCGCAGGGCGGCGAGTCTCCGGGGAAAGCGTGTCCTCCACGTGAACTCGACCTACCAGAGCGGCGGCGTGGCAGAGATGATCGTCTCGCTCGTGCCGCTCATGAACAGCGTCGGTATCGATACCCGGTGGGATATCTTACACGGCGACGACAAATTCTTCGCCATCACCAAGAACTTTCATAACGCGCTCCAGGGGCAGGCGGTCGCGTTCTCGGGCGAGGAGAAGGATCTCTACATCCGGACAAACGAGTCCTTCTCGGGTCAGATGACGATCGACCACGACCTGGTGGTCATCCACGACCCGCAGCCACTGCCCCTGATCCGGTTTTACCAGAAGTCCCAGCCCTGGGTCTGGCGGTGCCACGTCGATCTCTCAAACCCAAACCCGGCGCTCTGGGAGTTTTTGAAAGATTTCGTCCTGGATTATGACCGGATGGTGATCTCGCACGAGAACTACCGGCGGCGCGGGATGCCGATGGAGCAGTGGATATGCCGGCCGGCGATCGACCCGCTCTCGGAGAAGAACCGTGATCTCTCTGAGTCTGAGATCGCAGGTCTCCTTGCGAAGTACGGGGTGCCGACCGACAGGCCGCTGGTCACCCAGATATCGCGGTTCGATAAGTGGAAAGACCCCCTGGGCGTTGTCGATGTCTTCTGCGAGGTGAGGGAGCACGTCGACTGCCGGCTGGTCCTCTGCGGGAGCATGGCCCCCGACGATCCGGAAGGCTGGGCGATCTACCGGCAGGTCGAGGACGCGGCGCGGTCGCTCATCGATGCCGGTGATGTCATACTGATAACCGCCGAGGACCACCTGCTGGTCAACGCCCTGCAGCGGGCCTCGGCCGTCATCCTCCAGAAGTCGCTCCGTGAGGGGTTCGGCCTGACCGTCACCGAAGGCCTCTGGAAGGGCCGGCCGGTCATCGCGTCCCGTGTCGGGGGAATACCGCTCCAGATCGAGGATGGGGTGACCGGGTTCCTCCTCGACCCGACAGATACAGAAGGGTTTGCCCGGCGGGTCAGGCAGGTCCTTGAGGACCCGGAACTCGGGGGGCGGCTGGGGCGGGCCGGCAAGGAGCATGTCAGGCAGCATTTCCTGATCACCCGCCTCCTCTCCGATTACCTGGATATGCTCAACGAAGAACTTACGATCCAGAACGCATGATGGATAGCCTGGATCGGCGAATCTCAAATCTTTCTCCGGGGGAGGGGGCCTGTGCACAGGTTCCCCTCCTCCAGGGCACAAGGCGGAGACGATTATTCCGCCCCCCTTATATCCTCCCCGATACAGGATGAGCGATCGAGCACATACCGGACACGCTCTCGCAGGAGAGAGCATCGGTATTCTATTTCTGAGTGCAGGTCATAGGGCAGATATTTTCTGGTGATGAGACTCCGAAAGACTCAAAGTATTGCAGCCACATCAGTCGACACAAACCACCCCCTGATGGGGTAGAATACGCATATGCGTATATAATTGTATCTCATCCCCAACCCCGGTGCTGCCTGCCGGAGGGGAACCCCTCAGACTTCCCGGCGGTCGAGGGGTAGTCCCGGAGCGGGGTGGATGAAGCGGTCGCACCTTTCCTGAAAAAAATGGTCCGGGATCGGCCGGGACGCTCTCACTGCCTCTCGATCGGACCCGGCAGCCTGACCCCCGCGATGGTCTTTCCGCGCATCCCCTCTATGACCTGGTCGACGGCGCCCGGGGGCACCTCGACGGTGGAGTGGGTCTCGTAGATATCGATCGCGCCGATGGATCTGCCGGGAATGCCGGTCTCACCTGCAAGCGCCCCGACGATATCCTTCGGCCGGATCTGGTTCTCCCTCCCGAGCGGGATCGTGAGGCGCACCGGCCCCCCGGCGGGCCTCTCCTCCGGTGAGAAGCTCTGTGTGCCTGCACCCAGTTCCAGTTTCAGGAGGGCTGCGGCAACCTCAAGCGACGTGTAGTCCTCCGATACGATCCGCTCGGCGAGTGTCATGTAGCGCTCAAGGCTCCCTTCATCGATGACCTGCTGCACCCGGTCGATGAGCTTCCGGGTCCGGCTCTCCTCGACATCCCCCGGCGTCGGGAGCGGTATGCGGCCGATCCTGATCTTTGTGTAGTTCTGGATCGTCCTGAGTTTGTAGTATTCCCTCGGACCCACGAAGGTGATGGCCCGCCCGGTACGCCCGGCGCGCGCCGTCCGGCCGATGCGGTGGATGTAGTACTCGATATCCTGCGGCACGTCGTAGTTGATGACCAGGTCGACATCCTCGACATCAATACCCCGGGCGGCGACGTCGGTGGCGACGAGGACGTCGATGGTTCCTGCACGGAACTTCGCCATAACCCGGTCCCGCTGGGACTGTTTCATGTCGCCATGCAGGCCTTCGGCGAAGTAGCCCCGGGTCTGGAGGTGGCCGGTCAGTTCGTCGACGCCCTGTTTGGTGTTTGAGAAGACGAGCGAGAGTTCCGGGTCGTACATATCGAGGAGCCGGCAGAGGATCTCGAGCTTGTTCCTGCTCCGCACCTCAAGGTAGAGCTGCTCGATCTGCGGGACGGTCACCTCCTTGCGTGCGACCGATATGACCTCGGGATTCTTCTGGAACCGCTTTGAGATCTCAAGGATTGGCCCGGGGAGGGTGGCCGAGAAGAGGACGGTCTGCCGACCGTCCGGGGTATCATCGAGGATCTTCTCGATCTCCTCCCGAAAGCCCATATCGAGCATCTGGTCAGCCTCATCGAGTATGACCATCTTCACCGAGGCAAACGAGAGGGTTCCGCGGTCGAGGTGGTCGAGGACCCGCCCGGGCGTCCCGACGACGACCTGTGCGCCCCGGCGGAGTCCCCGGAACTGCCGCTCGATCGGCTGGCCACCGTAGATCGGGAGGATGTTGAGGCCCCGGTGGTGTTTCGCCAGGCGGGTGAACTCCTCGGCGGTCTGGATGGCGAGTTCCCGGGTGGGGGAGAGGACGAGGATCTGGGTCTCCCGGTTCGAGGTATCGACCTGCTCGATCGCCGGAACGCCGAATGCCGCCGTCTTCCCGGTCCCGGTCTGGGCCTGGCCGGTGATGTCGCGCCCTTCGAGTATCGCGGGTATTGTGCTTACCTGGATCGGTGTGGGCTCTTCAAAGCCCATATCCTGTATCGCCTGTAGCGTCTTTTGTGAGATATTGAAATCCTGGAATGTAATATTCTTCTCCATTCACCCACTTCTTGGTGCTGAGACCTCTTTATCTTGTGGGGGGTTTCTGGGACTTCGGCTATTGACTGCCGGCCACCCCCGTAACAGATATCCGGTTGGCTGGTGAAGACTCATGGCGATGAGTTCCCGGCCTTCTCCACCACTGAGTGTCGCCGAGGTTTACCGGCGGTATGCTGCCGGCCGGCCGGCTCTCCGGGGAGTTATCCTGCCTGATCTCCTGCCGCATGTTGTCTGCGGCGCCGCGTTCCGCCGGCCCGGTCGCGTGAAGGTGCTCTTCGTCGCTGAGTCCCCGCCCTGGTCTGCCGGGCGACAGGAGGTCGTCAGGCCTCAGGACTGCAGGCGCCCTGACTACCCCTACTTCTGGAACGACCGCTACACGACGTGGCACCACCGGGTGATGGCACCGCTCTCGGGGGGGCTTGCCGAGAACCTCTTCCGGCTGCTCGGGCTCAGGGGGAAGTCGCGCCGGGAGAACCTGGATCTCTTCTCGGACGCAGGGTTCTTCCTGGTCGATACGGTGAAGTGTGTCTTCCGGAAGAACCGGAAGCCGGTCATACCGGCGGATCTTATCCGGATGAGTGCCCGGGAGGTTCTCGCCCCGGAGGTCGCCGCCCTTGCCCCGGAGTGTATCGTTCTCCTGGGGAACACGGCGCTTGCAGGATTTTTAGAGATCGAGCCCTACGCGACTGCTCTTGCGGGGGTCGGGAGGATCACCGACGATCCTCCAGAGAGCCTCTTTGAGGAGCACCGTCTCCTCTGCCTGCCCTACCCGGGGAGATGGAACCGGCGCTACCTGGACCGGATCGAGTCGGGGTTTCTGGCTATCAGGGATCTGGTGTAGGGGTTGGCTCTACTCCTCGGAGAGTTTTTTCTTTCCCTCCTCGTAGAGTTCTTCTTTCTGCTGGCGCAGCTTCTCGGCCGTCGCCTGCTCCTCGGGGCTTCCCCGTGGCTCCAGTTCGATCGCCTCTGCCTCTCTCATCACTTCCTCCGGGCTGAGGTACCCTGAGGGTTCCATCTCTTCCTGTTCTTTCAGGTACTGTTCTTCCTTACTCTCCCTGAGCAACCGTCCGGCCTCCTCGCCCACCGGGATGACCCTCCCGCCGGCCTCTTCGGTCTTCTTCAGTCGGACCTCGAGGACTCCGTTCTTGAAGGTGGCCTGTGCTTCTTTATCGGTGACGTCTGCGGGGAGGGGGATTGTCCTTGAGATCATGCCGACCCTCCGCTCCCGCATGTGGTATCCGGCCTCCTCTGCCTCCCGCGCCTCCTCGCGCCGGGCTGATATGCGGAGTGTCCTCGGGTCGAGGAGGCGGGCCGATATGTCCTGCCTCTCCACGCCGGGGAGGTCGGCGACGATGATGACGTCTGTATCGTGTTCGCGGATATCGATCGTGGTCTCGGCGGCGCCGAGCCGGGGTACCTGCTGTACGCTCCCCGATATGCGCTCCATCGTCTCGGCAAACTGCCTCTGCATGTCAGCGAAGAGTTCGTCAAACTCCGCCCTGAGCCCATAGGGTGTTCTTCTCCATGCCATTGGATCTTCTCCTGTAGTCTGGACAGGGTCTGAGGGTGTGAACATGATATATATGTTCGCGTGCGGGGTGGGGTTTTGCGCTGGGTGTCGCTATTTTGCGGTATGGGCTACGTTTTTGCCGGTTTCGTAGAGTGCCTTGTTTATCCCTTCAGCGTGAGCCGGCTGCGTGAGATTGTTTCTTCCTGTGTGGGTCTGCTTTGAATTCCTGGTAACGGCGCTGGATCGCGGCGCTTTAGGATCGGCACTGTTATCCCTGCCTCTCTCCACTGGATCTGTATGGATAACTTCCAGCAGATCACCGGATTCATATGGAGTGTTGCCGATGATGTGCTCCGCGATGACTTCAAACGCTCAAAATACCCGGATGTCATCCTCCCGTTCACGGTGCTACGCCGGATCGACTGCGTCCTCTCCCCGACGAAAGAGCAGGTCTTCAAAAGATATGATGAACTCAAGGGCGAGATCGAGAACCTGGATCTGATCCTCAGGCGTGAGTCCGGATACGCCTTCTACAATACTTCAAGGTACGATTTTGGGCGCCTTCTGGATGATCCCTCCAACATCCAGAAGAACCTGATCGACTATATTAACGGATTTTCAGAGAATATGCGGGATATCCTGGATCGGTTCAAGATCAGGAACACGATCCAGACCCTGCACGAGAAGGGTTCTCTCTACCCCCTGGTCCAGAAGTTCGCCTCGGATGCTGTAGATCTTCACCCGGCCCGGGTGAGCAACCACCAGATAGGCTACATATTTGAGGAACTCATCAGGAAGTTCAACGAGCAGAACAATGAGAATCCCGGCGAGCACTTCACGCCGCGTGAGGTGATCAAACTGATGGCAAACCTCATGCTCGCCGGGGATGAGGATATGCTCGCTCACAACCATATCGTCAAGACGGTCTACGATCCGGCCTGCGGGACCGGCGGGATGCTCACGATAACCAGGGAGCATATTACATCCGCGATCAACCCGAACGCTGATATCCGTCTCTACGGGCAGGAGACGAACGATGAGACCTACGCGGTCTGTAAGAGCGATATGCTGATCAAGGGTGATGGCCGGGACGCGGATAACATCAAGCCGGACTCTTCGTTCTCAAGGGACGGCCACCCGGAGATGAGTTTTGACTACATGATCTCAAACCCGCCTTACGGGAAGTCGTGGAAGAAGGAGGAGGACTTCATCCGGAGGGAGTATGAGCAGGGGTCGGCGGGGAGGTTTGAGGCCGGGCTTCCCCGGATAAACGATGGACAGCTCCTGTTCCTCCAGCACATGCTCTCAAAGCGGGTCTCGCCGGCGGAGGGCGGGAGCCGGATCGCGATCGTCATGAACGGGTCGCCGCTCTTCACCGGTGACGCGGGGTCAGGTGAGAGCGAGATCCGGCGCTGGATCCTGGAGAACGACTGGCTTGAGGGGATCGTGGCGCTCCCGGATCAGCTCTTCTATAATACCGGTATAAGCACGTACATCTGGGTGCTCTCGAATCGGAAGGAGGAGAGGCGGAGAGGGAAGGTCCAGCTCATCGATGCGACCGGCTACTACGTGAAGATGCGGAGGAGTCTTGGGGATAAGCGTCATGAGATCACGGATGAGCAGATCCAGGAGATTACCCGGCTGTTTTCTGCCTTCGAGGAGTCGGAGCACGTGAAGATATTTGATACAACCGCTTTTGGGTACCGAAAGATCACGATCGAGCGGCCCCTCCGCCTGAACTTTGCGGTAACGCCGGAGCGGATGGAGCGCCTGCACTTGGAGAAGGCGTTTGTGAACCTGGCGACGAGCCGGAAGAAGGGGGATGCGGGGGCAGAGGAGATCGCGGAGGGGAGGAGGATGCAGGAGGAGATCCTCATGTTCCTCCGCGGGATTGAGAGTGACCGGATCTACCGGGACCGGGAGGAGTTTGAGCGGGTGCTCGATGGTCTGAGCCTGCGTGCCCCGGTGCGGAGGGCGATCCTCTCGGCGCTCAGTGAGCGGGATGAGAGCGCGAAGGTATGCGTTGATTCGAAGGGAAGGCCTGAGGCTGACCCGGACCTCCGGGACACCGAGAACGTCCCCCTGGGGGAGTCGGTCTATGACTACTTCGAGCGGGAGGTGAAGCCTCACGTTCCCGACGCCTGGATCGATGAGGGGTATGTCGATGCGAAGGATGGGGGCGTCGGGAGGGTGGGCTACGAGATCAACTTCAACCGCTATTTCTACACCTACACGCCACCCCGGCCACTTGAGGAGATCGAGGCGGAGATCAAGAGCCTGGAAGCGGAGATCCTTGAGATGGTGAGGGAGATGATGGGATGAGAGTCCTTGATGCTGTGCGCCGGGTGCTTAAGGAGGAGGGCGGCCCCCTGCACTATAAAGAGATCACAGAGCGCATCCTCGATCAGGGGCTATGGGAGACGGAAGGATTGACGCCGTGGGATACCGTTAACGCAAGGCTTGCGGTAGATGTCAAGGAGCGCGGTGAACAATCCCCGTTCTATCGTGCTGCCCCGGGTGTATATGGCATCCGGGGGAGCTCCACTCCTGAACCTGAGCCTGGCGCCCGCATGTCTTTCCTTGATGCCGCTGTGGCAGTGCTTGAGGAGCATGCGGGCCAAGAGCCGATGCACTACCGGGAGATCACCCGGAGAGCTCTTGATCTTAACCTGATCGAGACCGAAGGGCTGACACCCGAGGCGACGATGTATGCCAGTATCCTCACCGAGATTCAGCGGCAGAACAAACGGGGGGAACTTCCCCGATTTGAGAAGTTCGGCAAGGGCTACGTCGGGCTGACCCGGTGGCATGAGCAGGGGCTCCCCTACCAGATCGAGGTGCATAACCGTGAGGTGCGGGAGCACCTTATGCAGCGGCTCGGGGCGATGGACCCCACCGCGTTTGAGGAGCTTGCGGGGGAACTCCTTGCAAAGATCGGGTTTGAGGATGTCGTTGTCACCCGGGCGGGCGGGGATGGCGGCATCGATGTCCGGGGGACGCTTGTTGTCGGCGATGTCATAAGGACAAAGATGGCGGTCCAGGTGAAGCGCTGGAGGAGCAACATCCAGGCTCCGATCGTGCAGCAGGTCAGGGGTTCTCTCGGGGCGCACGAACAGGGGTTGATCATAACCACGAGTGATTTCTCCAGCGGTGCCCGGCAGGAGGCAGGGCAGCCGGATAAGATCCCAATCGCCCTGATGAACGGTGAGCAGATGCTGAACCTGCTCATCGAGCATGATATCGGTGTGGTGCGGAGATCATACGATATCATCGAGCTCCAGGAGGATGAAGAGTGACTGCACGTTGTGGTGTGGAGGGATCTGTATGAGGCCTGTACCTTATGTCCCAGAGCCCCTGCCCCCGGCCGGGATCGACTGGGAGAGCCATATCTCTCAGATCGCATCGGCGAACCGTGCCCTCGCCCGGTACGACGGCATCCTCCAGGCAATCCCGAACCCACAGCTCCTGCTCTCGCCGCTCCTGACGCAGGAGGCGGTGTTATCTTCGAGGATCGAGGGGACGCAGGCGTCTCTAGAGGATGTCCTGCGGTTTGAGGCGAACCCGAGGGAGCCGATCAGCGGTGCGGCGCTTGCCGATATCCAGGAGATCGTGAACTACCGGGATGCGCTGAATGCAGCGGTGGAGGCTCTTTCGGCCCGCCGGCTGGATGTAGCACTGATCTGCGACCTGCACCGGATCCTTCTCTCCGGCAGCCGGGGCATGGACCGGGGGCCGGGGTGCATCCGGGATATTCAGAACTTCATCGGGCGGGACGCTAACATCGAGCACGCTATATTTGTCCCGCCGGCGCCGGCGGATCTCGCGAGGGCGCTCGCGGACTGGGAGGGATACCTGCAGGGCGGGGAGAAGGATATACTCGTCCAGCTCTCGGTCTTAAAGGCGCAGTTTGAACTCATCCACCCGTTCTGCGACGGCAACGGGCGTATCGGGAGGATGCTCGTGCCGTTGATCCTCTATGAGAAGGGGTTGATAGGAAGTCCGATGTTCTACATCAGCGCCTACCTTGAGCGGCACCGGCCGGCCTACTACGAGCGGCTGCTCGCGGTCTCGCGGGACGGTGACTGGAACGGCTGGATAGGGTTCTTCCTCCGCGCAATCGAGGAGCAGGCGGGGACGAACGGAGAGAAGGCGAGGGCGATCCTTGATCTGTATGATGAGATGAAGCGGGTGGTGCCGGAGGTGACCCGGTCACAGTATGCGGTCGCCGCGATAGATGCGCTCTTCAAGGTGCCGGTATTCAGTTCGGTTGAGTTTTACGGGCAGACAGCGATCCCGAAGGTGAGCGGGGCAAAGATCCTCAAAGATCTGGAGGAGAACGGGATTATCCAGGTATTGCAGCGAGGAGCAGGCCGGCGGGCGAGTATGTACGCCTTCCCGCGCCTTCTCGCTATCACCGAGGGGGACCGGTTGTGAATATTCTGATATCTGCAAACGAGTTTGCGTATATCAGAACCTCGATCCAGTATACACAACGGATGTTGCGTATACTAGAGTATGCACAAACTCTACTTCAGGAAGTGTTTGTGGGTCACAAAACGCAAAATATGACTCACAAAAATATTTGTGGGAGATGGGCGACCCACAACGGTCGGACCCGGCCGGCCGCCGGGGGGGTGGCGGCATGAGCGCGGAGTTCGCGATAGACCCGGCAGAGGTGCGGACGTGGAAGCGGTATCCGGAGTATAAGGACTCGGGGGTGGAGTGGCTCGGGAAGGTGCCGGCGGGATGGGAGGTAAAGAGGTTCAAATTTATCGCACGTGTCAGGCTAAGCAGTGTGGATAAAAAATCCAAAGAGGGCGAAAAAGGTGTGATGCTCTGCAATTATACCGATGTCTACTACAATGACCGGATTAACAAGGATCTTGAGTTCATGAAGGCTACAGCGTCGCCAGAAGAAATTGCATCATTTACTTTGCGACAAGGCGATCTCTTGATAACTAAGGACTCAGAAGACTGGAAGGATATTGCTGTTCCTGCCCACGTTGATGAGGATCTTGACGATGTTTTGTGTGGATATCACCTTGCCCAGATTCGTCCAGATCAAAAAGCAGCCGATAGCAGGTACCTGTTCTGGTCTTTCAATGCTCACAGGGTCAATCATCAATTCCAGATAGCGGCGAACGGCATTACTCGCTATGGAGTGGGAAAATATTGGATAGATAACTCATCATTTCTAGTGCCTCCCCTCCCCGAACAACACGCCATCGCCGCCTTCCTCGATCGCGAGACCGCCCGGCTTGATGCCCTCATCGGAAAGAAGCAGCGCTTCATCGAACTCCTGGAGGAGAAACGGCAGGCGCTGATCACGCGGGCCGTCACGAAGGGGCTCGACCCTGATGTGGAGATGAAGGACTCGGGAGTGGAGTGGTTGGGCGAGGTGCCGGCGGGCTGGGCGATCAGCAGATTGGGATTGATCTCTGAGTCGCTTCAGACGGGACCATTTGGTAGCCAGTTGCACGCCTCAGAGTACATCGAAGACGGAATTCCGGTAATTAATCCCTCTAATATCCAGGATGGAACTATCGTTCCAGATCCAAAATGCACTGTCGGCGACAATACGCTGAAGAGACTCATTCGTCATCGACTTACTACGGGAGACATTATCTTTGCAAGAAGAGGAGATATGGGGCGATGTGCCTGTATAGCGAGGGAAACAGAGGGTTGGTTGTGTGGCACAGGGAGCATACGGATTCGTCTTAACGAGAGTGCACATCCTGAGTTTGTGATGACATTCCTCAGCACCCAGGGTGTTAAAGACTATCTCCTCACTGAATCAGTTGGATCAACGATGGATAATCTGAATACGAGTATCCTGTCTCGTATACCTGTTGTATTACCTCCTCTTGCAGAACAAAAAGCCATAATGAAGAGAATCATATTTGGAGTCGGCCAGATAGATGAAATACTGTCGAGCGTCAGTGAGACGGTATCAAAACTCCACGAATACCGCACCTCCCTCATCTCCGCCGCCGTCACCGGCAAGATTGACGTCCGGGGCGAGGTGCCGGCGGCCCCCTGCCCCTCTCCTCCCTTCACCCCCTGCCGGCGACCCGATCAATAGATTGATGTCTCTCCATCGCCCAATTACCATTATCAGCCACAAAACCCGCGTCCCGGGGCAGGAGGCACCAATGGTCGTCACAATATCCGAAGCAGACTTTGAGGAGACAATCACACGAACCCTCACCGGCGAGCTCCCGCCGACCCTTGAGGAGGAGAACCCCTTCGTCAACCCCGCTTTCCACTACCACCTCCGCAGCAGCGCCGACTATGACCCTGACCTCTGCCTCATCCCCGATGACCTCTGCGCCTTCATATACAGAACTCAGCCCGCCGAGTGGGAGAAACTCAAGGCCCAGCGTGGCAGGGAGGCCCGGCAGGGGTTTCTCCGACGGGTAAAGTCCGAGATCGA
>JGI24710J26742_10000827_pt1 | contig 28915 bp, 30 predicted proteins | sample BioPla2DNA2_FD_26742 | JGI IMG/M metagenome (IMG submission 26742)
GCTCCTGTATAAATCATAAAAGCATTAGATCCATAACTAAGTGCTTCTCTAACACTTCCAAGTAATTGGTCTTCCTTTTTAAAAGATACATGTGAGCCTATTGTTAATTTCATTTTAATCACCAATTATATTATATAGGATAAAGAAAAAGATATCAATTATGATATCTTTTATTCTTATTTTAATTTAATTATTACTCACCATATAATTCACAAGTAGTATTATCTAAATCATTTTGTACATCAGTGTCAATACCGCTTTTAGTTACAATAGCTTTTTGTTCACCAAACTTACTATTTGATAGTGTTTCAACACAAATTGTAACTGGTGATAAAGAAACCACTTTTACTGTCCCATAGTTTGTTTTAGTACCACCTANNTCTTCTATTNNANNATCTGTAAGAATATCGCCTTCTTTAATTGGGTCGCCTTCTCCAAAAGNTGCCTCTAGATTATTATAATTAATTCCTGTTATAAGCATCTTAGCGTCAGCTTCAAAAGCACCTTTCTTTGACCCCTCTATAATTTTAGATATTCCTGGTACTGCTATTGCTAATATAATTGCTAAAATTACAATTACTGCTAATAATTCTACTAATGTAAAACCTTTGTTATTTTTCATTTTTACTTCCTCCTATCATGAATTAAATATATCATATATGAAGATCATTGTCAATTAATATTGCATAAATAGGTTGAAAATAGTTGTCAAATAAAATAGTTGTCAAATAAAATAGAGAATTAAATCAATTTTCTATTACTTATTACATAATTATAATGCTTCTAGTTACAACCACTAATAACACCATCACCTGAGCCTGAATGCTTAAGATTTGATGAAGTTGCTTTAGTTACAGTGCAAGAACCAAACTTACTGCTTCCGCCTGGCCAGTTAAACTAATAGTTATTGGGTCCAAACTATCTATTGAAAAACTAGCATAATCACTTGCATTGGCACCAAAATCACCAGCATTAGCTGCTCCTGTTTTCGGTCTTGCTGTTCCTTCTAAATCAGCATTTAAAATAGCATACTCGATTCCTTTGATAATCAATTTAACATTGTCTTCGAATGCCGATTTTTTGCACTCTTGGTCATATTTGAAATTCCTGGTACTGCTATTGCTAATATTACTGCTAACAATTCTACTAATGTAAAACCTTTTTTGTCTAACATATTTCATATCCTCCAACTATAACAAATATAACATAATGTAAATATGTAGCCAATTATTTTGTCACATTTTGTAAAAAAAAGAAAACATAAATTGTTTTCTTTAAGAAACTTAATAAGTTCTCTCTCATATATTTTACATTTGCTTTACGATTACGGCGTTTCTGGAACAGTTGCTGTAACAGAAGACTTAGTTGCACCAGTTGTCGTCCATGCTCCAAACTCACTATTAGCACTTGATGTAATAGTTAAAGTTATTGGATCCAAACTAGTAATAGTAGCTTCGGTATAGTTAGTTGGGTCAGCACCATAATTAGCTATATNAGNTAATATATCACCTACGGCTGGAGCTGTTGTATTCTCATCGATGGTTGCTTCTAGAATTTCATACTCAATACCAGTGATAATCATTTTAACATCAGCTTCAAATGCGCTTCTCCTAGAATTATTAATTATTCCTGATATACCTGGAACTGCTATTGCTAATATTATTGCCAAAATAACAATTACTGCTAACAATTCGACTAATGTGAACCCTTTCTTGTTTTTCAACATGCTTATCCTCCTATCATGTCACAAATATATCACCACATTATAATCTGTTAGCTTTCATTTATTTAATTATGATTTCTTAATGAGTTGATGGCATTTTGATAATTATCGGCTTTAATTACATATGAACCTGTCACAAGCATATCGGCTCCTGATTCAATACATAATTTGGCTGTATCTTTATTTATACCTCCATCAACTGAAATAATTGTTGTTAAATTACGCCTGTTTATTTCTTCTTTTAATTCCTTAATTTTTTCTAATGAAGAAGGTATAAATTTTTGCCCACCATATCCTGGTTCAACACTCATGATCAAAATTAAATCAATGTTNTCTAACAAATAAAATGTTTCTTTGATACTAGTTATAGGCTTAACTGAAAGTCCACACTTTATACCTTTCTTTTTAATTTTTTTTAGCAACTCAATATTTCCATTAAAAGCCTCATAATGAATTGTTATATATTCTATATTAGATAAGGATAAATTATCGATATATGAATCAATATCTGTAACCATCAAATGAACATCTAATGGTTTTTTAACGATATTACTTATTTGTTTGATCTTTGATACAGGAAAATTAGTTTCTTTTACAAAGTATCCATCCATAACATCAATATGAAAATAATCAAAATCTAATTTATTTAATTCTTCAATTGTATTATTATCATTTTTTGTTAAAATTGATATTGATATTTTGGTCATTTTCATCATCCTTTTCTTTTAAGAATTTTTGATAATTTGCATATCTTGAATCCAAAATTTCACCATTTTTTACTAATTCCTTAATCTTACAGTCATCCTCTTTTAGGTGAAAACAATCTCTATATTTACAACCATCTTTATTTTTTTCAAACTCAGGCATAGAATCTCTTATCTCTTCTTTTTTCATACTATGGAAATTAAGAGATGAAAAACCCGGAGTATCTGCTACTAGGGAATCTTTTATTTCAAGTAGTTCAACATGTCTTGTTGTATGTTTACCGCGACCTAAAGCATGTGAAATAACATTTGTTTTTAAATTTAAGGTATTATCTAACATATTTAATAAGCTTGATTTACCTACTCCACTTTGGCCAGCTAAAACGGTTATTTTATTTTTAAGCAAGCGATGTAATTCTTCAGTTTGATTATTAGTGACTACATCATAACCTATTTGCTTATAATACTTTATATATTCATTTATTTCATCTTTTTTTAGACCTTCTAATAAATCTAATTTTGTAAAACATATTATTATATTAATGCCTTCATTACTTATAATAGATATCATTTTATCTAAAAGATATTTATCAAGGTTAGGCTCTTTTACACTTATTACAATAAGAGCTTGATCTACATTGCAAATAGGTGGTCGAAGTAGTTCGTTTTTACGTGGCAAAAGCTCGGTAATGAGCTTTTTTTCTTTATCAAATATCACTTTGTCGCCAACTAATGGCTTTAAATTTTTATTTTTAAACTTTCCCCTTGCATTACACTCAATATAATTATTTTCATATTTAACGGTATACAAGTTACTAATATTACGTATTATCTGACCTACCATATTATAATTCGTCCTCACCTTCGTCTTGGTTAGGTTCTTCTTCAATTATTTCTCTAGTAATCTCAACTTTTAAAGTTACACCTTTTACTATTGGAGATTCTGGAGTTCTACTTTGATAAATAACTATGTCTGGTTCTTTATCATTTGTATCTTTGTATTCAACATCTATATTAATTTCATATTCTAAGGCAAAAGCTCTAACATCAGCTTCAGACCACTTTTCCTCTACAAAGTTAGGATAAACATCATATATGTTTGGTACATACAAAATTATTTCATCGCCTTCTTTTAAGACGGTTTTTGGTTCTACACTTTGATCTATAATAATACTTTCTTTATCTCTATATAAAGTTACATCATCAACATCTTTCTTTTCTTGCCTTACTGTAATACCTTTTAATATTAATGATGTTTTAATTTCAATAAAATCTTTGCCAATATAATTTTCAATTATTATAGTGTTTTCACCAGTTGATTGGTATAGAATAATTGTTGTTCCCTTCTTTATCATTCTTCCTGCAGCAGGTGAGGTTTTAACAATCTTACCTTCCTTTATGGTACTGCTACTTACCTCTTCTATATCAACTGCAACTTCAAAACCTAACCCTTTAAGCTNCGATTCGGCCTCCTGCACACTTAAATTTGATACATCAGGNACTTTTATATCAGGAACTCTAGTTAATTTTGGATAAACTATAAATGCTATAAATAGGAAAATAATTAAAGATAATAAAATTCCACCTAAGATAATAAATGGCTTCTTATTTGGTCTAAAATCATTTTCTTTAATTGGTTTTGCGATTTTTTCTGCCTCCTTTTCTTCCTTTATTACAGGTAATACTTTTGTATCTTCTAAATCATGTTCTAAGTATTTATAAATATGACGAGGTTCATTTAACCTATCTTCATCCATTACGGTTTTTAAATCCTCATGCATTTCTCTAGCACTACTATATCTATTTTTAGGATTTTTAGCTGATGCTTTAATTATTACATTTTCAAGACTTTGCGGGACATCATTTAATTCACGTCTTAGTGACGGAAGTGGGTCTTTCATATGTTTTAAAGCTATCTCAACAGCATTTTCCCCTTTAAAGGGAAGTTTTCCTGTTAGAAGTTCATACATCAAAATACCTAAAGCATAAACATCACTCTTTATAGTACTTCCCTTACCAGCCGCTTGTTCTGGTGGTAGATAATGAACTGAACCCATTACTGAATTGGTTTGAGTAAGTTGGGTGTTATTAAGTGCCATAGCTATACCGAAATCAGTTATTTTTACTAACCCATTTTCTAATATCAAAATATTTTGTGGTTTAATATCACGATGAATTATATATGCATCATGGGCATGTGATAGGCCATCGGTAAGTTGAAGCATTATATCGATAACCTCTGGGAAAGTAAGTGCCCCTCTTTTTTTAATAAGTTGTTTTAAATTTCTGCCATCAACATATTCCATAACAATATAAAAATCGCCATTATCTTCACCTACATCATACATCTCGACAATATTCGGATGACCAAGAGAAGATGCCGCTAAAGCTTCACGTTGAAAACGTCTTACAAACTTTTCATCCCCTGCTAAATCACCTCTTAATACTTTAACAGCTACTTTTCTACCTAAAATAATATCTTCAGCTAAGAAAACATTAGCCATGCCTCCTTCGCCTAATAATTTAATTATTTCATATCTCTCATTTATTTTTTGACCTTTAACTACCATACTTATTCACCACTCTCTTTAACTAGATAAGCTATTGATATATTATCGGTTCCCCCTCTGTTATTACTTTTCTTAATTAAGCGTATAACTTTTTCTTCAACCGTTAAACTCTCTGTTTCTAATACTTTTTGAATTTGCTCCTTACTAAGCATATTGGTTAGACCATCACTACATAGTAATATAGCATCAACATTTATATCAACATCAAATATGTCTATTTCTATTGGATTATTAGCGCCAATAGCACGCATTAAAACATTTTTCTTAGGATGCATTTTTGCTTCCTCTTCTGTTAATTCCCCTGTAGAAACTAAAAGATTTACTAAAGTGTGATCTTTAGTTACTTTATATAAATTATTTTCTTTCATGACAAAACCCGAACTATCACCGATATTGCCAAATAGAAGATAGTCTTTAGTTAAAATAGCAACGACAAGAGTTGTTCCCATCCCTTTACTTTCTACAACTTTATCAGTATAAGCAAAAATATTATTGTTAATAATTTCAACTGATTCCCTTAGCCAGTTTACAGCGTTTGCTTTGTCACCAATTGAATCCATTTTCAAAAAAGCTTCATTGATGTAATCAATAGTCATCGAAGAAGCAACTTCGCCTGCTTGATGCCCCCCCATTCCATCAGCAACAGCAAGTAAATATTCACCATTGTTATTTTGAGCAATAGTGACATTGTCCTCGTTATGTTCCCTTATTTTTCCTGCATCAGTTAAATAATATGTTTGCATTATCTCACCACTTTCTAATTGGTTGCCCTAAGTTGGCCACAAGCTGCATCCACTTCACTACCAAATTCCCTTCTTACCGTAACATTTATATTGTTCTTTTTAAGTATATCATAAAAACGCATTATATTAGTATTACTACTTTTCTTAAATGACAAGTTATTTGTTTCATTATAAGGTATTAAATTAACATAACAATTTATTCCCTTTAATAATGCTGATAATTCATTAGCACAAGAGATGGAATCATTTACACCATCTATCATTATATATTCAAACGTTACCCTTCGATTAGTTAAACTTATATAATCTTTAACTGTATCTATAAGTAATTTTATGTCATAAACTTTATTTATAGGCATTATCTTATTTCTAATCTCATTATTAGGCCCATGTAGTGAAATTGCTAAATTAACTTGTGTTTTTTCATTAGCAAAATCAATTATTTTTGGAACAATTCCACAAGTTGATATAGTTATATGTCTTGCCCCTATATCGATACCTTTATTACTATTTACTATTCTAATAAACTTCATAACCTCATCATAATTATCAAAAGGTTCACCTATTCCCATTATAACAATATGTGAAATACGTTTTTTTATATCCTTCTCAATCTCTAATATTTGTAAAACCATTTCACTTGATAAAAGATTACGTACCTTCTTTAATCTACCACTTTCACAGAATAAACACCCCATATTACAGCCTACTTGAGTAGATATGCACAAACTTGTCCCATAATCATGAAACATTAAAACTGCCTCTATCTTCTCATCATCATTCAAGTTAAACAAGTATTTATATACATCTTTTCCTATTTGTTTTTTTATAATTTCAATTGAACTATAAGAAAAATCTTTTGCTAATTGATCCCTGAATCCTTTTTTTAAATTAGTCATCTCTTCAAATGATGCAACCCTTTTTTTATATAGCCAATCGAATATCTGGTTAGCTATATAAGGCTTTTGATTATGTTCTTTTAAATAATCATTTAGTTCATTCATATCTAAATCATATATGCTTTTCATATTATTCTCCTTACAGTAAAAAAGGGGAAAGTTATTTTTCCACTACAAAATTTTTAAGTTCTCCAATTTTTTTATATTGAAGTTCGATATTATAAGAAGGAATAGAAAACGTTATTTTTCTTAAGATATTGTTCTCATGTGTTACTTCTAATTTTATATCATTATATTTATACTTTTCACTTATACTTTCATCAAAATTAGTGTTTTTTGAAATAAATTCAGAATCTTCTATTATCTCTTTTAAATAATTTATATCAAGTAACTTTTCATTGAAAGATTCGTCTACTAAAATAAAGTCATCTACTTTTTCCCACTTATCATCTTCTGTTTTAATAGATATATCATTATAGAAAACGTATACCTCAGCTTCTAAATCATCGTTTACTTTTTTCGTGAAAAAATTTTTATTATTGTATTTTTTTCCTTCTAAAATAACTACTTGGTCATCTTTTTCTATTTCATAAAGATACTCATAATTATTTTTAATATCTTGCCATTTAGTTTCTATTTTTTCTTCTTTTTCTGCTTGATAATTACTTGGTGACATTGAAACAATTATCACAGTAAAAAAGACAAAATAGAAGCCAAAAAAAATTAATGGCTTAAAGTATTTGCTTTTAGATAATTTTTTGAGTTTTTCTAATTTCATTAGTATTACCTCTATTCAAATATCTTCCCTATCAAAAGATCTTTATTTTTTAATCCATTTAAGAAGTCTCTAGCACTCATTCTTTTTCTACCTTCTAATTGGACTTCTGTAAGGATTATTTCACCATTCGCTACTTTGATACCTATTCCATCTTCATAAAGTTTTACAATTTCACCATTGAACNTGCCAGGATATGTATTNTCTCCTATTTTAGAATCCCATACTTTAAATACCTTAGCTTCTAATATACCATAAGCACCAGGCCATGGATTTAAACCTCTAATTTGATTAAATACTTCTTTTTGAGTTTTGTTAAAATCAATATGTTCATTCTCCCTTTTAATATTAGGTGCGAATGTAGCTTCACTTTCATTTTGTTTGACCGGATTTATATTGCCTGAAATAATATCTGGTAATACCTCAATCATTAAATCCCTTCCTAAAAAACTTAAACGATCATGAAGGGTTCCAACATTATCAGTTTGTAGAATCATTTCTTCTCTCATAGTTATAATAGGTCCAGCATCCATTCTCTCAACCATAAACATAATAGTAATACCTGTTTTACTATTACCTCTAAGTATAGCATGATGAATCGGCGCTCCACCTCTTAATTTAGGTAATAAAGATGCATGAACATTAACACATCCAAAGCGAGGTGCATCTATAATAGCTTTAGGAATTATTTGACCATAAGCACATGTAATAATAATGTCTGGATTTAACTTTAAAAAATCATGATAATCTTCTTTAACTTTTTCTGGTTGAAAAACAGGAATGTTGTTTTCTAAAGCGACCTTTTTTATTGGAGGCACTTTTCCTTTTTCTCTATCTGGTTGGCATACTACTCCAACAACAGTACAATTCTCTATTAAAGCTTCTAAGAGCGGAACACTAAATACTGGTGTTCCCATAAATAAAACCTTAATGTTTTTCATATATACCTCCTATATCCATTTAGTTGGTGTTACTGGGACTGATGAATCATCATATGTTTTATAAAAATTAATAATATATTCAATTAATTCACCTAACCAATTGAACTTATCACTTACAATAACATCAATATCTAGAGTATCTTTCAAACTTTTAGCAAAGCGATAATCTTCTATATATTTATATACCGCTTCATCAAGAACTTTGATAAGTGGTAAATTTTTTTCAATATCTTGGATACTAAAAATAAAATCTTGATAATACTGTATTAATTTTTTAGTAAATATATCATCCTCTAAAAAATCATGATTAACTATTTCATCAAAATGAGAACAACAAGTTAAGATTTTTACTTTATCTCTCACTTTAAAACCTCCCTACAATCGACTTATATCCTGAATTGTAATATAAATCATCAATATTATTAGTAATGCAAAACCAATAGCATGCAAAATGTTTTCAAATTTAGAATCTACTTTAGAACCCTTNATTTTTTCAATAACTAAAAACAATAAGCGTCCCCCATCAAATGCTGGAAATGGTAATAAATTAACAAAGCCAACATTGATACTTAAAAATGCTGTTAAAAATAATACATTTTCAAAACCTGCTTTTACCCCTTCACCAACAATGCCATATATACCAACCGGACCTGACAATCTATCTAAACCTAAATTACCAGTTATAAGNTTTGTAATTACTTGAAACATAGACTTAACTGTCGAAGCAAATTTAGTAAAAGTAAACTTTAAAGTCTCTCCTAATCCATAATTTACTTTATCAGTAAATGTAAATCCAAATTTATATTGTTCAACACCATCTATTGTTTCCTTTTTGGGATTAAGATCATATGTTTTTATAGTCCCGTCTTTTTTTTCAACTTTAAAAGAAGCTGTCTTTTCTTTGTCAAGAAGTTCTAATTTCATTAATACATCATCAGATGTAGACATATTCTCCCCATTGATACTTAATATTAAATCACCATCTTCAATTCCCACTTCATATGCTGGATAATTCTTTAATGACTCCCCAATATAAGGTTTTAATTCAGGCGAACCATAAATCAAACCAACTACAAATAATAATATTAATGCAAAAATAAAATTAGAGATACAACCTGCTACTATTGTTAGAAAACGTTCTACCCATGTTTTAGATTGCATTCTCTTCTCCTCAGGGATTTCTTCGTCAGGTGTTATCTCCTCACCTGCCATTTGAACAAAGCCTCCTAAAGGAAATAATCTAATCGAATAAACAGTTTCATCATCCTTACGATTAAAACTAAAAATTTTGGGCCCCATACCTAATGAAAATTCATATACATAAATACCGGCTCTCTTAGCGAAAATAAAGTGTCCTAATTCATGAACAAATATTGTTACACCAAGAATTAAAATAAAATATATTAGTGTCATTTTTGACCACCTTTCTATAACATAAACTTTAACAANACATAACTGAGTACNGCAAAAATAAAACTATCTATTCTATCTAATATTCCACCATGACCCGGCAATAAATTAGAAAAATCCTTCTTATTGTAGAATCTTTTAATAGATGAAAAAACAAGATCGCCCATTTGTCCTACTAACGAAATTAATGTTGTACCTAAAACTAAATGTAAAACATTAATGCTATCATTTATTGTAATATAATAAAATACTGAACCTATTAAAACTCCAAAAATGGTACCAAAGATAAGACCCTCCCATGTTTTTTTAGGAGAAATACTTTCTAGTAATTTATGTTTTCCGATCAAGGAACCACTTATTAGTGCATATGTATCTGTTGCAGATGTGATAACAAATATATATATAACACGCATCAAGCTATATTCTCTAAGTGTGATTACTAAATTAAAAGAAATACCTAAGAAGAAAACCATACCGACTAGAAACATAGCATCATTTATATTATACACGCGATTATCATGATATACAATTATCGGTAATAAAAGCATCAATAATATCAGTACTATATTGCGATAATCAAGTAAATATACGAAATTTCCATCAACTGGCATATTTATTATAAAGTATATAAAAGTTGCAAAAGTTATAAGTCTCATTCCTATAGGAATCTTATGTTTTATATCCCTCATTTTAAATATTTCATTTAATGCTAAGCATCCAATTGTAAGTACAAGTAAAGTAAAAAGAGTTCCACCAAGCATTAAAAGCGGTACACAAATAATTATGAGAATAATTGCTGTTAAGACTCTTTGCTTCATTATACACCTCCACATTCTACATATATATTATATTATAATACAAAGGGAGTATTATTACAACAAAAATAGACTTGGATTTTTTCATACTTCATACTAAAAAACACTTCTAAAATAGAAGTGTTTATCTTTGTATCTTAAATATCACATCAAAATATTAAAATGAATCAATATTTATTCTAACCTTTTTATTTTCACCAATAAATGAAGCCGCTTGAACAACTGTTCTTATAGCATTAGCGATGCGTCCTTGTCTACCAATAATAGAACCCATAGCATCCTTATCAATCATTATTTGTATAAGTATATAATCTTCATCTGTTTCAAATTGTTTAACTGAAACAGTTTCCGGATCTTTTACTAATGACTTAACGATTGTTTCTGTAAGTAAAACTAAATCAGTCATTATTTTTCTCCTTTTTGTTCATGTATTTTAGTTAAAATACCTGATTTACTTAATAAATCACGAACAGTATCAGAAGGCTTTGCTCCTTCTTTTAACCATTTGATTGCTTTTTCTTCATCAATTTTAATTTCTGCTGGTGAAGTAAGCGGATTATAAGTACCTATGATTTCAATAAAGCGTCCATCTCTTGGGCTTCTTGAATCAGCAGCAACAATACGATAAAACGGTCTTTTTTTAGCGCCCATTCTTCTTAATCTTAATTTAACAGCCATATTTCAGTCTCCTCTCAATTTATAACTGTATAAAATATATCATAAAAAAATAACAGTGTCAACCATTAAGTGTTCACACCGTTATTATATGCTACATATTATATATTTAACCTATTTTGTACTTTCTTCTATCCATGAATTTAGCATGTCGATAGTTTGAAAACCACTTTTTTGGCCTACGTTAATTCCATCTTTATATAAAAGTAATGTTGGAACACTCATTATTCCAAAGCGACGCGCTAAGTCTCCTTGTTCATCAACATTAACCTTTACAATTTTAACATCATCTCTTTGATTTGATAATGCATCAAGTGTTGGAGACAACATCTTACATGGCCCACACCACTCAGCAAAAAAGTCAACTAAAACAATTCCGCTGCTAACTAATTCATCATAATCATGTTCCTCAATATGTATAACACTCATTATTCTTCCTCCTGTTTAGTATTAATTTTTCCTTCTTCATATAATTTATCAGCTTTTTCATCTGAAATAATATTATTATCAATCAGGATTTTTAAAATCTTTTTATCTAATTTTAAACGATCGGTTTCTTTGTCTAACTCATCTTTAAGTTTATATATATCATTAAAACTTTCAACCGTCTTATTTGCTAATTTAGATACAATAGGTGTTCCCTTTAAAATCTTATCCTTATATCTTGATTCATTGATCATTTTAAGATTAAAAACGGGTAATGTTAAAATGAATAAAACTACAAAGACAGTAAGATAAGCTTCAGCAAGCCCCATTATAGCACCTAATATTTTAGATGGAATAGCAAGTATAATTGTTGCTCTTAAAATACGTTCTATAAATGAAGCAATTGCAAAAAGCATTTTTACAACTACACTAAATGCTATAAGCAATATAATAAAAGCAATAACTTCATATACCAAAATATTTAATGATGATATTCCAGCAAATATTCCTTTAAAATTAAACGAGGGAAATATTTTTATCAAAATCCCTGCTAGTGTCCCCCTAAAGACGAAAGCGCCAACAAGAGATAATATCCAACCTAGCGATTTTACAGTTTGTCTAAGAAAACCTCTTGCAAAACCAACTGCTGCTCCCATACCTAGCGCTAATAAAATTAGTACATCTATAATTGTTATATTAATCACTCCTATCATTAACATTATATTATATTTTATGGCAAAAGAAAAGATATTTATGATAAAATGAATGTAGGACGTGGTTATATGAAAAAGCAAAAAACAATTGTATATAAAATTAGTGATAACACAATGAATGAAATGAAAGAATACTTCGAAGATAAAAAGAGACTTAAAACTCCACCTTATGCCATTTTTCAAGCTGATGAGGCTGATACGGTAGTAACATTATATGAATCAGGCAAGGTAATGTTTCAAGGTATCAGCGCTGATATTGATGCTGCTATGTGGAAGGAGCGAGAATCATTTTTAAATAATGGAAAAGTTGTCACCGAACTTACAAAANATAAAAAGAAGGATAAAAAAGATAAAAAAGATGATTATGATAGATTAGATTATTACTTTATAAACTCGATTGGATCAGACGAGGTTGGAACTGGTGATTATTTTGGACCTATCATAGTAGCTAGTGCTTTTGTTAAAAAAAGTGACATCTCTTTCTTAGAAGATTTAGGAGTTAGAGATTCAAAAAAAGTTACAGATGAAAAAATAATTAAAATAGCTCCTGATATAATTAAAAGGATTCCCCACTCTATCGTTATTTTAGATAATGAAAATTATAATAAAAACTATAGCACTGATATAAATATGAATAAGATTAAAGCTATTTTACATAATAAAGCATTACTTACATTATTAAATAAAGATAGTTATAACTACGATATGATTGTTGTAGATCAGTTTGTAAATAAAACAAAATACTTTGAATATTTAAAGGGAAATCCAAATGTAGTAAGAAACATTACTTTTACTACAAAAGCAGAAGATAAATGTTTAAGTGTTGCCTGTGCATCAATTATAAGTAGATATTTATTTTTAAAAGAAATTAATAGATTGAGTAAAGAATTACAAATAACTATTCCAAAAGGAGCTGGAACTGAAGTTGATAAAGTCGGAAAGGAAATTGTAGCAAAATACGGAAAAGAGAAATTGTATAGCATCAGCAAAATGAACTTCAAAAACACAGCTAAAATATTAGATTAAATTACTAGCTTAAAGCTAGTTTTTTTATGCTTTTTTTAATACTTATTAGATACGCCAAAGCAATAGTTATTTATTTGAATAATATAGATTGAAAGGAGCTGATAAGATGATTTTGCTAATTGCTTTAATATTTATAATAACTTTAATTGGAGTAACTTTCTTAGTTTTTTATCAAATAGAGTTTATAACCAAAGAAAGTAATGCTCTTTTCACAGAACCTCTAAGTCCTTTAGATGCCGATGGTCTTAATAAAGAGCTTGAACCTTTTGGATTTGCTTATGATCAAGCAAAAGATATTTTCTACTCTATAATGTATCCATGGCAAAGATATTATGGATATGGAAAACCATACGATGTTACCGCTCCTCTTCTTAGCATGATTATAGATAGTGAACCTATTTATTTTGAATATAATAACAGAAATTGGTTGATAGAATTTTGGAAGGGACAATACGGAATGACCACTGGAGCTGAAATTGGAGTTTATTCCTCTAAAAGTAATGTTTCAGTATCCGACATAATTTACGAGGCTATAACGGATAAAGACCTTCTTGCAATGTCATTTGTTTTAAAGAAAAAAAGTGATGTTCTTTTTAAAAGAAGTGAAAAACATTGGTGGTTAACAAGTTTTAAATTAGGCGAATTTTCAAAACCATCAGATTTAGTGATGGAAATAAGTATAGAACTTAAAGACAAAGTTATGAGAGATGCATTTGTTAAGAGCTTAAATAAGGTTGGTTACAAGGCTATTGCAGTAAATAACAATGTAGTATCGTTAACTTTTGATAAGCCATATACAAAAAAGCCAATTACAAGAAACAAAATAATAGATTATATAATGCAAAAATACAATAAGCATAACTGTAACCTTTTTAATAAAATAACAAAAGATTATAACAATGCTTTAGATAAAATAAATTATATTAGAAGTTTCCTTCCAGGAATGTATACGCAATTATTTAATTTTAGTAAAACAGAAAATTTATTCATGTCCTATAAAAAAGACCTCTAACCACCTTTTTGAAAGGAGATATTATGGGGGTAGCAAAAAAACTATCAAAACTTTTACATGAATCTAAAGAATTAACCTTTGATGACTCAACAAAAATAGTATTATTTAGTGATTGTCATAGAGGCGATAATAGTAGAAGTGATAATTTTGCAAAAAATAAAAACCTTTATTTAGCAGCCCTTAAGTATTATTTAGAAAATAACTATACATATATAGAAATTGGTGATGGAGATGAGCTTTGGGAAGTTAAATCCTTAAGAAAAATCATTGACAATCATCAAGATGTTTTTAAATTATTATCAGAGTTTTATGCAAACAATCGCCTTTATATGTTATTTGGAAATCATGACATAATTAAAAAAGAAAAACATATTAAGGATGAATTTTTACAGACAATTTATGATAACGAAGAAAAAAAATATGTACCTTTATTTCCACACATTAAAATTTATGAGGGTCTAATCTTAATATATAAAAAAACAAATGATACCATCCTCGTTACTCATGGCCATCAAGGAGATTTTTTAAATGATGCATTTTGGAGAGTCACTTGTTTCCTAGTTAGATATGTATGGAAACCTCTTGAATTAATTGGGATTAGAAACCCTATGAGTACTGCTACCAATGGAAACAAACAAAAAACTGTTGAAAAAAAACTTATATCATGGACAATAAAAAATCAGCAAATGCTAATTGCCGGNCATACTCATAGAGCTGTNTTTCCAAAGGTTGGTANTCATCTTTATTTTAACGATGGTTGTTGTACACATCTTCGTTATATAACTTGCATTGAGATTGAAAATGGTTTTATATCGTTAGTAAAATGGGATGTTAAGGTTAGTGAAAATAGATCATTACATGTTGATCGCAAAATAATAGCAGGGCCTATTAAATTAAGAGATTTTTTTGATAGTAAATCTAAATTAAAAGTTAAAAGAAGCAGAAAATAACAACTTCATACTAAAAAAGTAAACACAAATAATTGTGTTTACTTTTTTGTTAATACTATATTCTTTTTTTCCTTACATATGGTTTGTCGGCAACTAATAAAGAGTCATTATCGGTGTGAAGTACATTAGCAATCTCACTAATTTTTCTAAGTTTTTNTAATTCTAAAATTTATGGTTTCTTGGTTTTTCTACATCCCTACTGTATATACAAAAGCAATATATATTAGGAAGATTAATGTTAGTGTTGATAAAATAAAGCCTTGCGTTTTTTCCTCTTTTTTTGTTCTATATTTTATCCCTACAGTTTTTGCCATTAAAAACCCACCAACTAATCCTCCAAGATGAGCGAACTGATCAATATTTGAAATGGCAAATCCTATGAATAAGTTTATAAGTAAAATAGGTATTATTTGAGTTTTAATTGTACTTCCTAAATATACACGATAATGATATCCAAAGTACAACAATGCTCCAAATAGTCCAAATATTGCTCCACTGGCACCAATTGACCAATTACTGCCTAAAAATGACATCGAAAGTAATGAACCAAACAATCCACTAAACAAATATATTAATAAGAAATTGGTACTTCCATAAAATGATTCTATTTGAGAACCNATTATATATAATGCATACATATTCATTAAAAGATGTAGTAAACTGCCATGAATAAAGGTTGCACTCATCAGCCTAAATATTTCACCTGCTCTAACAAGTGGTGGATATAGACCTCCAAAACTAATTACAGTATCAATTTCTAAGATTAGAGATAACATAAATATTAAAGCATTAATTATAATAAGGGTAGTTGTAACGNGANCTGGTTTCTTTTTAAATATATCCTCATTCTTTTTAGCTTCCTTCTCTGTTGTTTTATTTATTTCATCTGTAATTTTCACAAATAATTCAATGCCATCTTCATTATGTTGTAATTTAGATGTAATATCAGGAAACGTCTTACTAATGACATCATATTTTGCTAAATCATCTTCAGATGTTATATTTATACATTCTATTTCATCTTTATTGGATAATTCTACAGTATCTTCAACATCTAAAAAAATAGTAAGTGCTTTTAATTTATAACTGAAAGTTTTTTTCTTTATACGAGTTATTAAATTTTGTGTTTTATATAAGTCGAATTCCAATTGTTCACGATTGTGAATGTGACCAGACATAATTCTGATAATAGAAAAAGATTCATCCATATTTTCAAGCCAAATTTCATTTTTAGCCCCATGAACAATAATAGGTGTATATCCTTTTTCAGTAATGAAAAAATGCAGTAATTTCATTGCAATTGTATCTTTTGCATTTATAACAACATTGTCCATATTATTCCCTCCTTTATTTATATGATTCAACAATCTTGTTGAATTCAGATGGTTCTTCTACTGAAAATTCCATATATTCTTTTGTAACAGGATGATTAAATCCTATTTTTTTGGCATGTAGCATTTGACCAAAATNATTTTTTGATTTTTTATTATATATTGGATCGTTAACAATAGGATATCCAATATACTTCATATGCAGCCTTATTTGATGAGTTCTTCCTGTTTCCAATTTACATTCAACTAAAGTAACATTATTATATCTTTCTTTAACAGTAAAATGAGTAACTGCATTCTTAGCATTTATATCAGTTATTGCCATTTTTTTACGATCGATACGATCCCTTCCGATAGGAGCATCTATCGTACCATGATCATGAGGAATAATTCCTTCTACTAATGCTGTATAACGTCTTTCTATCTTTCTTTCTTTTAGATCATTAGACAAGGCAACATGTGCTTCATTGTTCTTAGCAACCAATAATAAGCCACTAGTGTCTTTATCAATACGATGAACTATCCCTGGCCTCATATTACCATTCACACCACTTAAGTTTTCTGTATGATATAAAAGAGCATTTACAAGTGTGTTGGTATGATGGCCAGCTGCCGGATGAACAACCATACCTGATGGTTTATTTACAACAATAACATCATCATCTTCAAACACAATATCAAGCGGTATGTTTTCTGCTTTAGCTAAAGTACTATAATCTTCTGTTTCTTCTATTTTAATTTCATCATCCACTCTAACAATGTAACTATTCTTAACATTTTCATCATTAACCTTTATATTACCATTTTTAATTAATTTTTGAATTCGACTACGACTAAAACTTAATTCTTCTATCAAATATTTATCTATTCTAATATCTGCTTTTTCTTCACTTACATTAATTATATTCACGCTTTTCTCCTTTGTTTAACAGCATTATTAATTAAATGTAATATTACTAAAATTGTTCCAATAACCATAGCAGTATCAGCTATATTAAACACAGGAAAATGATATGTCATAATTCTAAAATCAAAATAATCAATCACATAACCATATAAAATACGATCAATTAAATTACCAACAATTCCCCCTAATATTAAAGCATAAGAGATAAATTCAACCTTAGTTACTTTTACATCTAGGATAAAATATTTTATAATAGCGTATATAGCACAAATAGATATTATTATAAGTGCCCATCTGCTTCCAGAAAACATTCCAAAAGCAGCGCCATCATTTTTAACGTAACTTAAATAAAAGAAATCTTTAATAACAGTAATGCCTTCGCTAGGCAAAAAATTTGTTATTACAATCTTAACTAATTGATCTAATAAAGCTACTATTCCAGCTAACACAAAAATTCTTTTTTTCATTTTCATCACCATCCTTATTATATCATGTATATTAAAAGGTATAAATAGTTTTAAGTGTTTTTATATGTTATAATTTTATTATGAGGAGGTGCGACAATGAAGTTTAATGCATTACAAAAATATTTATTGAAGGTTTATGCAATAACAATACTAGTATTAACAGTTATTGTACCTTTCGGGACTTCATCTTACAATTTTATATTTATGGAAAACTACAACAATGTAAATATAAGCCTATTGTTAGTTGAATATCTCGCTCTTACTTTAGCATTAGTTGCTAGCCTACTTGGTACAGCGGATAAAAAGAAATAAGCCTTAAGATAAAAAACAAGCCCATATAAATGGGTTTGTTTTTTTATACTTTGATTCCTACATCTAGCTTTTGTTTTATTTTGTTTAGTTCATCTTCTTCAAATCTCCCAAAATCCTTCTTACATATCTGTTCTTTACTATATTGATAGTTTTGAATAAAATATTTATTTTTATCTTTGATATAAGTTATGATTTCTTCGATATCAGGAGTCGTATGATTTTTTTTATTAATAGTTGTCCTAAACTCATATTCGATATTACTATCTTCAATGATTTTTATACTTTGTTTAATCCTTTTTAGGTCTACCTCACACCCGATAGTTTCTGCATATTTATCAAAAGTATTTTTAATATCCATTGCTATATAATCGATAATACCCTCATCTAATATTTTTTCTAGAACACTTGGGTTAGTCCCATTAGTATCTAATTTAATTTTAAATCCAAGTCCCTTTATTGTTTTTATCATGGATATTAATCTATCACCATAAATGGTAGGTTCACCACCCGTTATGACAACTGCTTTAATAAAGTTTTTTCTTTCAATTAAACTATCCACTACAGAAGAAAATTTAATCTCATCGCCTCTTTTATCTACAATAGATGAATTATGACAAAAAGGGCATCTAAAGTTACAACCACCTAAGAAGATAACATACGATATTTCCTTAGGAAAATCATTATATGAAATCGGATTTATTCCTGCAATCATTATATCACTTCTATTCCAAAGCAAATTCTAATCGTTCTTTAAATTCTTCATACTTACCAGGATTAAACGCTTGTACTGGTCTATAGAATCCCACTACTCTAGTCCAAACCTCAGTATCCCTTCCACATTTTGGACACTTGAATTCTTCTCCTTCAATATATCCGTGTTCATCGCAAGTGGAAAATGTTGGAGTAAGTGATAAATACGGTAAGTGATAGTTTTCAAAAACAGTTTTGATTAAGTTTTTAGTCACTTCTGGTTCGTGGATTCTTTCACCTAAATATGCATGTAAAACAGTTCCACCAGTATATTTAGTTTGTAAATCATCTTGAAGTTTTAATACCTCAAACAAATCAGTCGTATAATCAACTGGTATTTGGGTACTGTTAGTATAATATGGTTCCTCTACTCCAGCCGTAATAATATCTTTATACTTAACTTTATCAAGTTTTGCTAATCTATAAGTAGTTCCTTCGCCAGGAGTAGCCTCAAGATTATATAGATCGCCATTTTCTTGATATTCTGTTATTACTTCTCTCATATAGTCCATTATTTTAAGAGCAAACTTTTGTCCTTTTTCTGTTGTAATATCTTCATTATCATTATAGAAGTTTCTTATACATTCATTCATTCCAATAAGTCCTATAGTATTAAAATGATTTTTCCAATATTCACCAAAACGTTCGTTAACAGTTCTTAAATAATATTTGCTATAAGGATATAAATTATCTTTAGTATTCTTTTCAATTATTTTTCTTTTTATAGTAAGAACATCTCTTGAGATATCCATCATTTGTCTAAGTTTTGCTTTAAATTCTGTTTCTGTTTTATATAAGTAACCTAAACGAGGTAGGTTAATGGTGATAACACCAATACTTCCGGTAAGTGGATTTGCTCCAAAGAGTCCTCCACCTCTTTTTCTAAGTTCTCTATTATCAAGACGAAGACGACAACACATACTTCTTGCATCTTCTGGCTTCATATCAGAATTAATGAAGTTTGAGAAATATGGGATTCCATACTTACTAGTCATTTTCATAATTTCGTCGGCAACTTCGCTGTCCCAATCAAAATCGCTAGTTATATTGTATGTTGGAATTGGGAATGTGAAAACTCTTCCACTAGCATCCCCTTCTACCATCACTTCACAGAATGCTTTGTTAAACATATCCATTTCTTTTTGGAATTCGCCATATGTTTCATTTTGATATTCACCACCAATGATTACTGGTTTATCTTTTAATAAAGATGATGGTGTTAAATCAAGAGTAATGTTAACAAAAGGGGTTTGAAAGCCTACTCTTGTTGGAACACTTAAATTGAAAACAAATTCTTGAATATTTTGCTTAACATCTTTATATGTAAGGTTATCGTGTCTGATAAAAGGCGCAACATAAGTATCAAGACTAGATATAGCTTGAGCTCCTGCAGCCTCTCCTTGTAGTGTATAGAAAAAATTTACTAACTGACCTAAGGCTGTCTTTAGATGCCTTGCAGGTTTAGTTTGAGCTTTGTTTTTAACACCGGTAAATCCATTTAATAATAAGTCTTCCATGTCCCAACCACAACAATAAGGAGCAAGTAAACCAAGATCATGAATGTGAATATCTCCATTCTCATGAGCTTCTTTTTGTTCTTTTGTAAAAATATGATTTAACCAAAAGTTCTTTGTAATATCACTTACAATATAATTGTTTAATCCTTGTAGGGAATAATCCATATTAGCGTTTTCTTTAACTAACCAATCATCTTTTTTAATATAATTTCTCATCATTTTTTCAACGCTAACACCGGTTTCTTTATCCCTTCTTAACAATTCCCTTTGAAAACGATATCGCACATAATTTCTAGCTACATCAGTCATTCCTAAATTCATAAGTGTTTCTTCTACAACATTTTGGATTTGTTCTAATTGAACTATTTTATCTCCTCTTTCGCTAAGTTTAAAAACAACTACACCTGTTGCAAGAGCACTAAGCTCCTTAGCTTTTTCTTCATCAATAGTTGTCCTAGTNCCCACTATCGCTTTAAATATAGCNTTTTCAATCTTTCCTTGATCAAAGGCTTGTTTCCTACCTGATCTTTTAATAACTGTTTCTAACATAATATACCTCTTTCCATTTCATTAATTATTTTTTTAAAAAGCATTAATATCTTTAAATTACCTATATACTAATACAAATTTAACATAAGCAATCTCGTCAAGTTCTTTTAAATATTACATTACTATTTCTCCTATTTCAGAACTGTCGATTTTTTATACTGTTTGTGATTATTTGTTCTTTTTTATCTACAATTTCTTCAATATTAGAAACAGAAATAGGTCTCTTTTAGAAGCCTTAAAAAGGCTATTTAATAAGTTTTAAACAAATATACATTCTGGTTTTTTATATAAATCTAACCCAATATCTATTTGGTTATATTTTGATATAAGTACAACCTCCCCGTTTTCAAGACTTGCCTTAACATCAATAACTCTTTGATTAGACGAGCCTCTAAATTTAGTATTATAACTTCTTAGATTAATCATAAATTTTCCATCGATTAAAACATCTATATTTTGTAATAATTTCATAAATATATCTTTTTTACTTGCAAATTCTAAAAGTTGTTCATATGTGTATCCCGTATAACACCAAACATTTAAACCCATACTTTTAGCATAAGATGCAATTTCATAACAAGCTTCGGGCTGAATAAACGGATCTCCTCCAGATAATGTAATTCCATCTTGATTAGGATACGTTGATATCTCTTTCTTTAAATCCTCTATATCCATTTCAAATCCACCATCTAGCGAGTGAGTTCTTGGGTTGTGACAACCAGGACAGCGATGAGGACAACCTTGAGTCCAAATAACTGTTCTAAGCCCTTCACCATCAACAATACTGTCATATTGTATTTGTGATGCTAGTCTAATTTTCATACTATCACCTTCTACTTATTTTATTATTCCTTTTAGTCCATGCTTTACACGCGCATTTTCTTCAGCTCTCTTAGCATTATTGAAGCGGTCTACTGTTCCAACTAAATAACCAGTAATTCTTCTAATACGTTCAAATCCTGGGCCATCATCCTCGTTTCTGCCACAACTAGGACAAGTATCACCTATAACACCCGTGTATCCACAAACAGGATCTCTATCTACCGGATGATTAATTGCGCCATATCCAACACCTGATTCTTTCATAATACGAACAATTTTTTCAAACGCATCGACATTATTAGTAGTGTCTCCATCTAATTCAACATAAGTGATATGACCAGCATTTGTTAACGCATGATACGGAGCTTCTAACTTAATTTTATCACTCATATTAATCTGATAATGAACTGGGACGTGAAATGAGTTAGTATAATAATCCTTGTCTGTTACACCTGCAATAATCCCGTAAATTGATTTATCAATATTAACAAAGCGCCCAGACAAACCTTCAGCAGGTGTTGCAATTAAAGAAAAATTAAGTTTATATTCTTGGGCATATTGATCACATTTTTCACGCATAAATGTAATTATTTTCAAGCCTAGTTCTTGTGCTTTTTTTGATTCACCATGATGTTCTCCAATTAAGGCTTTAAGACATTCTGCTAAACCAATAAATCCCATTGTTAAAGTACCATGCTTTAACACCTTCTTTAAACGATCTCCTGGTTTTAAGTTCTTAGAATCAATCCAAACTCCTTGACCAAGTAGGAACGGAAAATTACCAAGCCTTTTATTACATTGAATTTCAAAACGTTCTAATAATTGATCACGAACCAATTCCATTAATTCAGTTAATTCATCAAAGAATGCATCAAGATCAGCTTTTTTATTATTAACGATACCATGCTTGATACCTAAACGAGGTAAGTTTATTGAAGTAAAAGATAAATTTCCTCTACCTATTGTGACTTCCTTATCTGGATTTGCTACATTACCTATTACCCTTGTACGGCACCCCATATATGCCACTTCTGTTTCATAAGTTCCTTTATAATATTTAGCATTAAAAGGTGCATCCATAAATGAAAAGTTAGGAAATAATCTTTTTGCAGAAACTTCACAAGCTAATTTAAATAAATCATAATTTGGATCTTCTGCATTATAGTTAACTCCTTCCTTTACTTTGAAAATTGATATTGGAAATATTGGTGTTTCTTTTTTTCCAAGACCACTATCGGTTGCTAATAAATAATTTTTAATAACCATTCTTCCTTCAGGTGATGTATCAGTACCAAAGTTAACAGATGAAAATGGTACTTGTGCTCCAGCTCTTGAATGCATTGTATTTAAATTATGAATAAATGCTTCCATTGCTTGATATGTTGCTCTATCTGTTTTAGCTACAGCTTTTTCATACGCTTTAGCAAATAGTCTTTTTACCTGTTCTTCATCTTTAGCGTATTTATCAAAAGCAGTTATATCTATTTCAATTGAATTTAGTTTATTTATATCTTTTTCTATGTCATCAAAACTTACAAATTTTAAAAAACCAGTAACATCTAATAGATCATAGAGAGTTTGTTTTAACTGTTTTTTAAATGTTTTTACAACACCAGGGGCTATATAAAAATCAAAAGCAGGAATACTTTGTCCACCATGTTGATCGTTTTGATTTGATTGAATAGCGATAGCTGCCAGAGCAGTATAAGTCATTATATCGTTAGGACTACGTAAATGGCCGTGGCCAGTGCTAAAACCTTTTTCAAATAAATTATTCAAATCGATTTGACAACAAGTAGTTGTTCCCATCGGCAGGAAATCCATATCGTGTATGTGAATTTGTCCCTCATCATGAGCATCAGAAAATTTATGATTAATTAAATATGCCTTAGCAAACTCTCTAGAAATAGTACTTCCATATTGCAACATCATACCCATTGAAGAGCTTCCATCAACATTAGCGTTTTCTCTTTTAGAATCCTCTTCCTTAGCGTCTTTTAAACTTAACTTTTCAAGTGCTTTTAGAAGTTTGTGTTGCTTTGGCTCAGACAAAAACATTTGTCTAGACTCAGCTCTTTTATCACGATATTTTGAAAATGATTCATATACATCCTGATAATTATTTTTAAGTAATTGCTTTTCAATAATATCTTGGATTTCTTCAACCTTGACAAAAGATTTATCAGCATACTCCTTTTCTATATTATCTAAAACAGCTACATAAACTTTATTAACGTCTTCCTCACTGTATTTTTCAATTAATGCATCCTTGCTATCAAAACTTTTCTTTATTGCAAGAGCAATTTTTTCTCCGTTAAAATCAACCTTTTTATTGTTTCTTTTAACTACTTTTAAACTTTCATTGTGACCAGAACCCATATAAATTACCTCCTCTAATACATGAAACATGTGTTCTATTTTTGATAATTCTATGGTATCACATTAACTAAAAAAATAATACCTTTTTTTCATTTATTTCCATCTTTTTTTGTTTGTTATTGTTTCTCAATAAGATATATTTGACAAACAATAATACATTTGATATTATGTTGACGTAAGTAATAATTTTACAAAAAGAGGTGTTGTTTGTGATAGTTTTAAGATTAGATCGTATTTTGGCAGATCGCAAGATGTCTTCAAAGGAATTAGCGAGTCAAGTTGGCATTAACGAGGTTAACATGTCACTTCTTAAAAGAGGTAAAGTAAAAGCAATTAGATTAGAATTACTAAACGATATTTGCAAAAGTTTAAACTGCCAACCAAAAGACATCCTAGAATACATCCCTGATTTCGAAGATTGATATTGACTAATTTTTAAGCATTAAAAAAGATACATATTTATTGTATCTTTTTTTCATCTTTAAAATATTTATTTAATTCATAAGCAACATTTATAGGTAGTATAATACTTAGTTCTTCAACACTCGCTTCTTTTATTTTTTCAATCGAACCAAATCTTTTTAATAATTCTTTTTTTCTTTTTGCACCTATTCCACTTATATTATCAAGTACACTTTCCAAAGCTCCCTTGCTTCTAATATCTTTGTGATATCTTATAGTGAAGTTATGAACTTCATCTTGCATTCTTTCAAGCAGATGAAAAACATTAGAGTGACTATCGATTGGTATTTCAACTTCATTATATATTAAAGCACTTGTTTTATGTCTGTCATTTTTTTTAAGACCACATATAGGTATATTCATCCCTAACATATTAAGAGTAGTAGATGCGGCTTCCATTTGTATTTTACCACCATCTACAACAATCAAATCAGGGGCATCTAGCTTTTCTATTAAAACTCTATGATATCTTCTATATATTACTTCCTTCATCAGGTTATAATCATCTACTTTATCACTCGTTATTTTATACTTACGATATTCCTTTTTAGCTGGCTTACCATCAATGAAGACAACCATACCACTAACAGAAAATGTTCCAAAAAGGTGCGAGTTATCAAATATTTCAATTCTACTTAAATTGTCGATTGAAAGAATCTCTCCTAATTTGCGACTTGCATTATAACTACGTTCTTCATTTCTATTTTCAAGTTCCCTTTTTTCTTCCAAACCTATTTTTGCATTTTTCATCGCCATATCTAAAACATGTTTCTTCTTACCCCTTTTAGGATTTATAACCTTTACTTCTAAAATCTTGCTAACGGCTTTAGTATCTATAATATCCGGCACGAAAATCTCTCTTGGTTTTAGATTGTTTCCATCATAAAAGGAACATATATGGTACGTTAATGCTTCTTCATCTAGGTCAAGAAGTGGATAAAGAGTTGATTCTCTTTCTACGATCCTTCCTCCCCTAATATGGAAAACTTGAATAGATATATAAGCCCCATCACTTGCATACCCAAACACATCACGATCTATATTATCGTTTAAGTCAATAACCTGTCTTTTTGATATTGTTGCAATATCTTCTAATAAGGATTTCATTTCAGCTGCTCTTTCAAAATTTAAATTGTTAGATGCTTTATACATTTCTTCTTCGATAGTTTTTTGAAGCGAATTCTCATTTCCCTTTAAAAAACTTACTATTTCATCATTCATTTGTTTTATTACATCCTGACTGATATCATGTATACAGTAACCTAGACATTGTTTAATGTGATAATATAAACACTCTTTATCTGGAAGAATTCGACATTTTCTAAGGGGGTACATTCTATTTAACATATTTACTATTTTTCTTGCCGCATACGCATTAGGATATGGTCCAAATAATCTAGTGTTTTTCTTACGTTTCAGGTGACTTCTTACGACTAAAAGTCTGGGATATTTTTCATTGGTAAGTTCTATATACGGATATGATTTGTCATCTCTTAATAAAATATTATATTTTGGATCATGCTTTTTTATAAGATTTAATTCTAATATCAGCGCTTCTTCTTCGGTTTTAGTAACGATGTATTCAAATGTTGCAATATTTTCTACTAAAACCTTAGTTTTACCCGTATGTTCACGATTAAAGTATGTTACTACCCTCTTTTTTAGATCTTTAGCTTTCCCCACATATATAATTGTTCCTTTACTATTTTTCATTAAATAGCAACCGGGTAAATGTGGCAAAAGTTCTAGTTTTTCTTTTATCATAAGGTCACCTCCTTCACAACAATTATACCATGATAATTATTGATATTTTAACAAAATAAAACTCCTTTCATGTCTGTATGATGTGAAAGGAGTTTATTTACTATTTATTTATCTTAATGATTTCTCTAATACTATTATTTTCAGTATAGCTAACATTTAATTTATTTCCAACTTCTATAAATGGAATAATACTTTGTTCGACTTTAATTGATACTTTATATTTGTTATTTTTGGTATCAGTCAAATAATAATAACTAGTACCATCAATTACTGATGTGTTTATTTTAGAAATGATTATATCTTCAGTAAATTCTTCACCAACTGTATTAATATCATTTCCTAAATAGTTTTTAGCGGCCACTTCAATACCATGTTTAGCATCAGTTACAACAACATTTTGATAATCTACCACATCTACAAAAGCATACATTTTCACAAGTCCAGCATTGTCTTTTAATGACATTAAATAAGTTGGTTTATTATTTAAGTTGATTAACAAAGGAAAAGTAGACTTGTATTTCATTTGTTGGACTTGCCCTTCAGCACTAGCCATGGCTGAATATTCCTCCGCACCCGAGACCTCATAAAAGTGTGTCTCTTTAGTGCGCAGGTTTGTTAGTATGAACCCTATATTTGATTCATCACTAGAGACAGAAGTAACTCCAGTATATAAATATATATCATCATTCATCGCTATATAATTATAACCTGTTGTAGTAGCTACAACACCTTTTTGTCCAAAAATGGAATTTAGAAATCCTTTTTCATACAATCCCCAGTCATTTACTTGTTCAATAATTAAATCAGAAGGATAAACATGATCAACCCAACTTGGAACATCTTTAAGAGCATATTTTGTACCTTCACCAGTAACTGGATTAAAGATAATCAAGTTTTTAATATCTCTTCTAAGCCCAACACCAGTATATTTAATAGTTGGTACTATCCAATACGGATTTCCTTCATTATCTATTTCAAAACTGATTTGATCAAATATTTCGGTTGGATACATAAAACGAAGTTTTCTAACTAAGTCTTCATTAAATAAAGCTGAGGGCATGTATTTCATACCTTTATCTAATTTTTTAAGTTCTGCCTTACCAGTAACAGAATTTAAAGTAATATACCCTTTTACACCATTCTTACGATTAGTAAAATATTTAATAACATTTGCATATTCTAAAGGTGTTACTCTAATAATATCATCATTAAAATTGATTTGTGTGTAAAGGTCAGACACTCTAAATTGAGACACCAATTCAGTCATTTGACCCATTACTCTATCTCCTAGTTTTCTACTTGAATCTTTATCGAGCAATGGTAAAGATTTGAAATCAACAGGTTTTACATCTTCTTCAAAACTATTATCTTCATTGATTGCAATACGATTATAATAAGATTTCGCATTGAATAACGGTGAGTTTATAATATTTATTAAAGAAATAAGTAAAAATACTGATATTATACTAATTGAAATAATACCAACTTTTTTACTTGCTTCAGCCTTATTATATTTAAAATTATCACTTATCTCTTTTGCATTATAAATAGAATAAACAGTAAAATATATCGTTAACATAATAATTAAAAAAATCCAAAACGAAGGCGCACTAAGATTTATTGGTGGTAGCATAAAATAAAATAATATACCTCCAATTAATAATGTAGTTAAAATTGAATAAATTCTTTTTTTCATATAATCACTCCTACATAAATTATATCACAAGTTTTAAAATTTCGTAAAATTTTAAAGAATAGTTTCATAATAACTTATGTGAATAGTTAACAATTAATTATTATATTATATAAAAACATTAGAAATTTCTAATGTTTATATGTTTTGGTATAAGCTTTATCATCTATTACATCATTTTCAGCAACTTCATCGATATCTGTAAGAGCAGGAGCATACTCTTCATTTTCAAACTTATGCTCTTTCTTAAATTTTTGAATAATCTTTTCATCTAACATGTCTGAACATTGATCGATTTTTTTATACTTTTCTAATTTCTCTTTAGCTTTTTTTAATTTTTCTAAATCCCTTTTCGTAGCATTACACTCAATTGATGATTCTATTTTATAATTTTTACAATCAANATAGTACTCAGTTGCATATTTTGTTATAACAGGTATTTCAACGATAGTTGTAAAAGCAATTAATAACGANGCTGGAAAAACCAGTGCTGGAACTAAAGATGAAAGCAATGCAATTGCAACTGAGGCAGTCATAAGTATAGCTTTCTTTCTGCCTATTCTAGACACATTTAATCCAT
>JGI24710J26742_10000833_pt1 | contig 28852 bp, 32 predicted proteins | sample BioPla2DNA2_FD_26742 | JGI IMG/M metagenome (IMG submission 26742)
GAGGCAAATGCTCCGAAAAACGGCCCCAGAACAATAACAGAAATATATATCATACTATCACCAAGATGAATATACCCGGACGTATAGGGAACAGGAATATGGAATAAAAAGGTCAAAGCAAATATAAGTGCTGTCATTAATCCTGTAAATACATACTTTTTGGTGTTCTTACTCAAATTACCACCTCGTAAGATAACTTTGCATGATAGTATATCACGTTACAATTAAGAATGGTATCTACGGTTTATAAAAGAATCTTAGCTGCAGGAGCTTATATTTATGTAGTTTTTAGTGTTTATACCTCTGGAAATAATCATTCTGTTGTATTATGATTAATTGCAGCAGTACTATGAATTGATTTAGGAGTAGTGATGTAAATGTTTAATAAAAAAGCTGATAATGAACGTAAGCCACCTGTTGAAGGACAAGCGTTCTTGATTACCGCCAGCGACAGCATAGAAGCAGATATTATAGAATCAAAACTTGCAACCGCTGAAATACCTGTATATAAAAAGTACAGGGGGCCTGGAGCCTATCTGAATATTATTCTCGGCAATACCACTATGGGGATTGATTTGTTTGTACCTGAAGAAAGAATTGAGGAAGCAAAAGGACTTCTTGAATCAGCTTCAGATATCAGCGATGAAGAAATCCTTGCCGACCCTTCATTTCATGATGAAACTGTAAAAAATAAGAATCAGCAAAACCTGGACAGCATTACCAATAAAACAATTATAATGGCATCGGTTTTCATAATTTTAATTATAGCTATAATTGTTTTATATGCAGTGAGAGCTAATTAATATCTAAACCACAGTGATTGAACGGTTGGAGTTAACCATATACTCNCCCTGTGGAACGTTAATAAACAGATAGATTCCCTCGTGATTTGTTCTTGTATAAGCTACAGGAACAAGTGATTTATCGGTGCCCACACGATATAGGATAACATCGGCATTTGCCAGCGGCATTTCATCACAATCACTAATCACTCCCAGAATAATCCCCTTCGAAGATTTCAGATCTTCCTTCAAAACAGCGTTAACCTGGCATATGGATCTGGGCTTTATTATTTCTACGGGGTAATACTCGCTGAAAAAACCTGTGGCATTTATCTTTAAGAAATATGAACCTGATTCTATGTCGCGGAACACGAATTGGCCTATGTCATTGGAAAAGGTAAGAACCAAAAGTTTTGTATCCATTTGTGTTACCTTATAAAGCTCAACAGATGCTGACTTAATGGGTAAACCGTAAGCGTTTACAACTTCTCCGGCAATGATTGAATAAGTGTCGGCATTATCAGAAATAAGCGTAAAATCAATTTCGATTCTTTGATTTAACCCCAGACTAAATGGTATGGCATCAGACAACAAAAAACCTGGTGCCTGTGCATAAGCCCTATAGGCAGATCCTGATGGGATAAAAGAAAAATTGTATCTGCCATTTTTATCGGTATTGGTATTTTCAATGAGTGAACAGGTTGCATCCAGAATTATTACAACAGCATCAGAAACAGGGGTTCCGCTTTCATCTCTAATTGTACCTGTAACCATTCCTGAATTGATATGAGGATTTCGGCTAAGTGATAAATCAAGGCGTATAGTTTCTGCAATACCGTTAATTTTCTTTCTTACTGATTGGCCGGGTATAAACTCATCTTTAATAATAGACATAGCAACTTCTCCCTTTTATCGGCTGTTATATAATACGTGAACAGAACATGAATAGTGCTTATACATTGCTTTTTTCACAACAAATAATTCAGAATCATATACTATTTTGTAATGGATAAAGAGGGGGATAATGAATTGAGTAAGACTGTTGTTCCAACTCCACCCCAGAGAGTAGTTATAGCAGATGAGAATCAGGAAGTTCTGGAAAAAGTAGTATTAAGCGAAATGATCTGGGATGAGAATACTGTTATGGGAAACGTAAGCGACAAGCATACGGGAAAACCAATTGAAGGCGTTTGTATAAAGGTATGTGATCAGGAATACAATCCTATTGCATATAATTTTTCTGATATTGATGGCAATTTCAGCATAGAGGGCAGCTTTAGCTCACCAATCAGAATAATAGCCGCTAAAAAAGGTTATGAGACAATTTCAAGCGATGCTATCCCAACTGAAAGTCTTAATAAAAAAGCATTAAATCTGGAGCTTATTTCTGCACCGAACTATGGCCTTGTTATATTCGGGAGTATAAAAGACCAGCAGCAACAGCCTGTTCCGGCAGTCAGGGTTACCATTTACAGAGGTCAAAGTCTTAACCCATATGATTTCACTTTTACTAATCAGGAAGGTCTTTATATTTTTGATAATATTGAGCCGGGAACTTACCGGATTTGTATACAGTCACAAAACTATATTGAGAGAATACTTAATATTGAAATAGGAAGAGATCTGCCTATTATAACATTGGAAACTGTATATCTTAAAAAGAAACTTTTAAAAGGGACCATATACGGGATTATTACAGATAAGAATAATGTTCCGTTAAGCAATGCTCTGGTGGTTCTCTGTAATGGTAACAATATACCCGTTCAGATTACATACACAAATGAGGATGGCATATATTTGTTTTATAAACTTGATCCTGGAACATATACCATAATTGCAAAATAAAAACACCGAAAACAAAACTCCCGGTTTTGCGGGAGTTTTGTATGGATTATCTGAGTGAATTTAATTATCCTGTTCATTTTGCTTTACGGGAATTTTACCAATAACATTAATAAGTATATAAAATGCGATTAGAGCTGTGAAAACACCTGCTAATCCAAGTACTGTTACCTCAAGACCTTGAAGTAAAAGCTCTGTATTCATAATCAATTCTCCCTTCTATACCGAGTTTTCACAGGTTCCACCTTCTGAAAGTGGGGGGATAATTTCTTGCCCCGGGCCGAGGATACATCACGCCTCAGACTTCTGTGATTTAACATCAGTTCAAAATCTTACAAACCAACTATTCTGCCTATCAAGACAAGAATCATACTACCGGCAACAACCGAGCCTAACTGACCAGATACATTGGCTGCTACCGACTGCATAAGTATAAAGTTGTGTGGATCTTCATCTTTAGCCATTTTTTGAATAACTCGCGCTGACATCGGGAATGCAGAAATACCTGCTGCACCAACCATTGGGTTAATTTTTTCTTTTCTGAAAAGGTTCAAGAATTTAGCAAACATAACTCCGCCAGCAGTATCGAAAATGAATGCAACCAGACCCAGTAACATAATCAATAGAGTATTTTTGGTCAGGAAGTCTTGAGCTGTCATGGTTGTACCAATAGTAATACCCAACAGAATAGTTACCAGATTCGCCAAGGTAGTCTGGGCTGTTTCAGATAGTCTTGCCAGAACTCCACACTCTCTGATCAGGTTACCAAACATTAAAGCTCCGATAAGCGCAACACTTTCAGGGGCTATAATACCTGCAATGACAGTAACAACAATCGGGAAAAGAATTCTTGTTAATTTGCTTACTTCTCTTTGTTTGAAATCCATGCGGATTTGTCTTTCCTTCTTTGTTGTCAAAGCCTTAATAACAGGAGGCTGGATAATTGGAACCAATGACATGTAGGAGTATGCCGCAACTGTCAAGGGACCCATAATGCCCTTGTCCAATCCGAAAGCACTGCCAACGTAAATGGTTGTAGGACCATCTGCAGCACCTATAACACCAATCGCTCCGGCTTCTTTAAGATTAAAGCCTAAAAGCAAAGCTACCATCATAGTTGCAAAAATACCAAACTGAGCAGCAGCTCCAAAAAATAGCATAGAAGGTGTTTGGAACAATGGTCCGAAGTCAATCATAGCACCAACCGCTATAAAAATTAAAACCGGCAACAGTTCATTGGCAATTGTTGCATCATAAAGCACACCAAATATTCCTGTATCTCCGTTTGTTGGATTTGTTACAATACTGGTTAGGGGTATATTTGTTAAAATCGCACCAAAACCGATTGGAAGTAACAAGGCGGGTTCGTAATCCTTTTTTATGGCCAGATAAATTAAGATACCGCCAATGGCAAACATTATTAACATTTTAATAATGTATTCGGCAAAAGTAGTACCGGCAGGCAAACTTTCCATAAGCTGATTAAAATTGAATACCATTTGACTTCTGTCCTCCCGAGTATAAAATGTTTTCTTTTTGTATCATTGTTAAAATCTTATCTATTATAACATTTGCATTTACAACCGACAATAGAAAATGCAAATGACTTATTGTTTATAATGATGTATAAGTCATATCATGTCTATTTTTGGCTGATCTTCAGATAATATATACCATCTATGGTTTCATTTTTACAATCAATTTGTTCGTTTTCCTGAGTAAATTTATTTTTGTAAAAAATCTCTGCTATTTTTCCATATTCGCCAGCTTCTCTGGCATCCACACTTGTTTCTATATAAGAATCCAGGTCATTAAAAATTGTAATTATTTTACCTAAATTCTTCAGATTCATGTGTTGTTCAACAAATGCTTTCACAAAAGCCACCTGATTGTTTTTTCTCTCGATATCTCCTATGCTTTTATACTTGCCCTTTTCATCAGTTCCCTGGCGATATCGGACAAACCCTTCTGCGGCTTTTCCATCTAATGTCTGCAAACCTTTTTTAATATTGATTTCAAGGTTTTGTGTCGGATCCGTATATTTCATAAGATAAGGTACGTCAATTTCAACTCCATCAAAGTAATCTACTACTTTTCGGAAACTTGAAGGTTTTATATATACAAAATCATCTATATAAATATTAAAAATTTCTTCAATTAAATCTGCGGTAAAATCATATTCGGGGTTGCCAAAACGGCCCTTGCCGTTTAGATAATTTACTTTTTTACCAAGAAGATGAGCCGCATTGATTTTATATATTCCTTTAGACTTTGTATAGGAAGACCATACCTTTTTAAGGTCTGATTTAAACTTATCACTATAGTCTATGTAAATGTCTCTTGGCAGATTTATAAATTTGATGACATTGTTTTCGTCATCAAGGCTTACTATCATCAGAGTATCATAATTACTGCTTGTTTCATCGGGGCCTATAACCAGTATGTTGATATTGTTCTTATTCACCAGGTCTTTAGAATACCGCTGATTATTTGTCAGTTTATAGGGTTTAGCAGTATCCTTTCTGCGGGATCTTATAGAATCAGCACCATCCTCGGCACTGACAATCCGACTTATAAACTGAAATACAGGGGCATCTTTAACAACATAGATATAAACACCAATTACACCTGCGAGAATTATAGCTAATACTATTACCAGTGTTCGCAGACCATTATATTCACTTTTATTACTCATTTTGCTCACCTTAACTGTGTTTTTCTCTACACATTTTTGCACATCCCATGAATTGTGTCAATCTTGTTTACATTACATTCCAGTTATAGTATAACAAGAGTAAGGAACGTTGTAATACCTGTAATGTGAACAATCAAGCAAGCTGAGAAAGCAGTATAGACAGAAAGTTACATTAAAAAATGAGGAGAGAGAATTATGAAAAAATTTATCGAAGATTTTAAGAAATTTGCAATGAAGGGTAATGTCGTAGACATGGCCGTGGGTGTAGTTATTGGCGGCGCATTCGGAAAAATTGTAACTTCTCTGGTGAACGATATTATAACTCCTCTGATAATTATGGTTACAGGAAAGACAAAATTGGCTGATTTAAGTATTCCTTTGTCTGGTGTACAGGGAACAGAAGGTTATGTTGGCATAATGTACGGGCAGTTTATTCAAAATATAATTGACTTTTTAATTATTGCACTAAGTATTTTTATTGTTATAAAAATCATTGGTAAGTTCAGAAGGAAAGAAGAAGCAAAAGAAGCAGAAGTAGCTGAAGAAAAGAAAGAAACCCTCTCAAAGGAGCAGGAGCTCCTTACTGAAATCAGAGATCTGTTGAAAGATAAGAAGGAATAGTATAGCTTGGTCATTTGGTTAATAACAGGCAATAAATGACAATCATTATCCTTATGATATATAATTCATCTAGGGTGGTTTATGTCTTAGTAATGCCAAATATTGGCAACAAGGGTGATGATATGTCTTTTAGTACCTTAAAGAGTTATTCAGAAAAGATTGAAAACTATTTAAGATATCAACCGGGATATCCCAATAAACTCATAAATTATTTATATGAAGAAGCTGGTCTTTCAAGAGAATCAGTTATAGCAGATATTGGTTCAGGCACAGGAGTCTTAACAAGACTATTGTTGGAACGAGGCAGTCGAGTGGTGGCTATTGAATATAATGATCAGATGAGAGAAGTTGCAAATAGGCTCTTGGGCGATGAATTCCAGAGGTTTGTATCACTTAAGGCAACCGCAGACAACACCACATTATCTGATGAATCTGTAAACTTTATTTTTTGCACCAAGTCTATTAAGCATCTCTGTATAGAAAAATGCAGAAACGAGTTTTTCAGAATAATCAAGCCTTCCGGGGCAGTTATTTTGCTGTATAATCGTCTTAACCAGGAGGATGATTTTATAAAAGAGTATCAGAAACTGATAAAGCAATATCAGGTTTTTAACGATACACTCCCAGACAGCGAGCTGTCCGAAGATGAAATATTTGAATTTTTTAGTACAACTCCTTATACACATGTTTCTTTTTCTAATCAGCAAATCCTTGATTTCGAGGGTGCAAAAGCCAGATTTCTATCAGAAGAAAGCCTTCCGGCACAATGGGATAACGGGTATCAGGAGATACTGACAGAGTTTCAAAATATTTTTGAACGATACAATCAGAGCAGAAAGGTTTCAATAAACTACACAACAGAAACATATATAGGAAGTTTGGGGAAACAACTGTTAAGGTTATAAAAATAAACATAACTTAAATCTCTTTAAAATGAAACATTACGATGTTTCATTTTTTTAACTTACTGATAATCTAATAAAACTCAGTATTTGACGTTGACTTTTACCACCTGCGGTGCTAATTTTATATTGGTTGTTTAGATGTTAAGTATGAGTTTATGAATTATTGATACATCTTAATTTAATGTGATTTTTATCACATTAAACACCTGGCTTTAGTGATAAGCTATTTTTAGGAACAGAAAGGAATGGCTGATATGGAAAAGAAAATTATATATTTGGATCATGCTGCAACAACTTACGTTAAGCCGGAAGTTTTTGAAGTTATGAAGCCTTATTTTGATACAGAATATGGTAATCCGTCATCTATATATTCAATTGGGCGTTCAAACAGAAAAGCTGTTGAAGACGCCCGTATCAGTGTTGCAAAATCCATTGGGGCAGCAGAACCTTCCGAGATTTATTTTACAGGTTCAGGCACCGAGTCGGATAATTGGGCAATTAAAGGTGCAGCACTTGCATTGAAGAAAAAGGGAAAGCACATTATAACATCAAATATCGAACACCCTGCTGTTTTGGCAACATGTGAATTCTTGCAGAAACAGGGTTATGACATAACTTATGTTAAGGTTGATGAAGAAGGCTTAATCAATCCGGAGGATGTGGATAAAGAAATACGTCCCGATACCATATTAGTTACCATTATGATGGCTAATAATGAAATTGGTACTATACAACCAATAAAAGAAATAGCACAGGTATGTAAAAAACATGGTGTACTATTTCATACAGATGCTGTGCAAGCTGCCGGTAACATTCCCATTAATGTAAAAGATTTGGGAGTGGATCTTTTGTCTGTATCGGGGCATAAATTTTATGGCCCTAAAGGGGTTGGCATGTTATATATCAGAAAAGGCGTAAGGATAGAGAGCCTTATCCATGGCGGGCACCAGGAAAGAAACCGGCGTGCCGGTACAGAAAATGTGCCTGGAATTGTTGGTTTTGCTAAAGCTTTAGAACTGGCCAATATAAATATGGAAGCCCACTATAAGAAGTTAAGCAGTTTAAGGGACAGAGCATTAAAAGGGATTACAGATAGAATTCCATATACCCGTGTAAATGGGAGTATGGAAAAAAGATTACCTGGGAATTTGAATATATCATTCAGGTTTGTTGAGGGTGAGTCGGTTCTTTTAATGCTTGACATGAAAGGGATTAAAGCTTCCAGTGGTTCAGCCTGTACTTCCGGATCCCTTGACCCTTCCCATGTACTTCTGTCAATAGGATTACCTCATGAGATTGCCCATGGGTCACTGAGGCTATCATTTGGGGAAATCAATACCGAGGAGGAAGTTGATTATTTAATAGACGCTTTGGATGAAATAATAAATAAGCTTCGAAATATGTCTCCTCTGTACGAAGACTTTACTAAAGGAGTGTGAGCATAATGTATAGTGAAAAAGTAATGGATCACTTTACCAATCCCCGAAATGTGGGTGAGATAGAAAACGCAGATGGTGTGGGCCAGGTGGGAAACGCCAAGTGCGGAGATATAATGAAGATGTACTTAAAGATTGAAGACGGCATCATTAAGGATGCAAAATTTAAAACTTTTGGTTGCGGAGCAGCTGTAGCAACCAGCAGCATGGCTACAGAACTTTTAATCGGTAAGACCATAAAAGAAGCAGAGATGATAACCAACAAAGTAGTGATGGAGGCTCTGGATGGACTACCTCCAGTGAAGGTTCACTGCTCTGTATTAGCTGAGGAAGCCATTGCTGCTGCTCTGCAGGATTATAAAATCAAAAACGGTCTTGTTGAAGACAATATGTATGAGGGGTGTTCGGGCTGCTGTGGAGGTTGCGGCTCCCATGAACTTCGCCGTGAGCACCTTCATGCCGAACACGAGTAAGTCAGAAAAAACCCCGGTAAAACTTAACACAAGTTTAATACGGGGTTTCTTTTATAAGACAAATTTTTGTGATAGAATAAGCCTGCTATAGAATAAAGCTAAAATACCTATATTTTGATAAAAGGATGATTTATTAATTATATGAGGTGCTTTATTGCCATAGAATTTGATGAGAATACCCGTAATACCCTTGCAAGTATCCAGAATGAGTTAAAGAACCAAGGTGTACAAGGAAACTATACTCGCATTGAAAATCTTCATCTTACCCTGAAGTTTCTGGGTGAGATTGATATGCCCACTTATTTAGACATATGCAATTTAATGAAAAAAGTTTCAAGAAATCATGAATTATTTGTTTTAGAGTTGGGCAAGCTTGGTAAATTCGATAAAGGCAATAAAAAAATAGTGTGGACAGGACTTTTGGGAAATAAACATTTGATGAGTCTTTTCAGAGATATAGAATCTGGGCTGGAAGATATAATACCCATAAAAAAGGAAAGCCGTTATATACCTCATATTACTTTAATACGAGAGGCTGTTTTAAATTCGAATGATATTTCGGGCATCGAAAAGCACCATAAGTTGGGATACTCATTTAAAGCACCGGGGATATCCCTTATGGAAAGCACCAGAGTCAACGGCAGATTAACTTATGTAAGACGAGCATATGAAAACTTTATCGCATAGTTTGATAACTAACCTAATAGCAAATGAATATGAGGAGCGCATATGTCTGAAAGAGTAAAAACAACCCTATTAGCTATTTTAAAAATTCTTCTGGCAGTATTCTTAATTTTTTTGTTTACACGAATATGGAAGTATATTTTGCCTTTTATTATTGCGTATTTCTTTGCTTCTATAATTGAACCTATAGTAAAATTTCTTGAGAATAAAATTAAAATCCCCAGAAAAATTGGAACAGTTTTTTCCATCCTGGTGGTTTTAGGCTCAATCGGGTCATTAATTGGATTCTTAATATCCAGGCTGATTAAGGAAATCCGGGATGTTTACTTGAGCCTGGAAATAAATATGGAAACCTTGACTGAGTTTTTTGAAAGAACAATCGAAAAGATTGACGGAATTTTCATACAACTCCCAATCCAGGTTACCGACTTAATCGATAAGGGAATTCAAGAACTAACTAATAATCTGCAAACTGTTTTAGGTAAAATTGTTGATTGGGCGCAGGCATCCATACAAGTTGCCCTCTATCTTCCTCAAATCTTAATTTTTATTTTGGTGACAGTATTATCAACCTATTTTATGTCAAGTGATAAAAATAAGATAATAAATTTTTTGGATTTGCAAATACCTACAAATTGGCTTAATAAAACAAGAAATTTGACCACCAACGTGTTTTCGGCCTTCTTTGGCTGGCTTAGGGCGCAGCTTATTTTAACGAGTATCACTTTTACCGAATTATTAATAGGACTTTTGATACTTGGCGTAAACAATGCTCTTTTAATTGCATTACTTATAGCCCTGGTAGACGTGCTTCCTGTATTGGGAGCGGGTACAGTTTTGATTCCGTGGGCTATTATTACTTTGGTACTTGGAAATACAAAACTGGCACTTTCGTTGGCCCTGCTGTATGTAATCATCCTCTTTGTAAGGCAGCTGATAGAACCTAAGGTACTGGGAAAGCAGATAGGAGTTCATCCTCTTTTTACACTTGCGGGCATGTATATTGGTCTTAGAATCTGGGGTGTAGCCGGTATGTTTATCGGTCCTTTGAGTATTGTGGCATTGAAGTATTTATTTGAAGGCTTTGCAAAGGCAGATTCCTTTAAGAATTGGATAGCTCATAATTTTCAATATAAAGGCAGGAATGTTTCCGATATAAATACTCCAAGCACTGATACAGACACGGTATCTGCCAGTAAAGACGCATGAATTTAATTCACTTTAATCCTTCATGCAGCTTTGACAGAGCTTTCTTTTCAATTCTGGAAACGTAAGAGCGGGATATACCAAGGCTTTCAGCCACTTCTCGCTGGGTTTTTCCGCATTTTCCGCACAAGCCGTAGCGCAGACGGATAATAACCTGCTCTCTTCCTTCAAGCACGCATTTTATAAGTCGGTACAATTTTTTTATGCTTTGCTTTAAATCAACCTTTTCTTCGACATCTTCATCCTCACTGCCTAGAATATCAATTAAAGCAATTTCATTACCTTCTTTGTCAGTCCCCAATGGCTCATTCAAAGAAATTTCGTTCTGAAATTTTTTGGAAGCCCTAAGATGCATGAGAATTTCATTTTCAATACAACGTGCGGCATAAGTGGCCAGCCGGATACCCTTGGTTGGGTCATAGCTTGATACTGCCTTAATAAGCCCGATTGTTCCTATGGAAATTAAATCATCGGAATCAGTATTACTGATAGAGTATTTTCTTGCAACATGTGCAACCAGCCGCAAATTATGCTCAATCAGGATATTTCGAGCATTCTCATCACCTTTTCTGCAAGCTTCAACATATTTCTGCTCTTCGAGACTGGTAAGAGGCTGAGGAAATGATTGAGGACCCGTTATAAAGCCTGCAAAAAAATATTGTGATAAAAATTTTACTGAAAATAAATGCAGGGACGCAAAAAGCATACTATACCTCACAGCCTTAGTTCATAATAATATATGCAGGGAATATAGTTATTGCTACTGACAAAAAGGTAAATAAATTGTGATAATAATGCATGAATTAAAACTTTGACTTGCAAAAATTTATGCTGTAAGATATAGACAAATACAAATTTGAGGTGTTTTATGGACAATCTGATAGATAAATTGAAGGAGAGATACCCCACATTCAGCAAAGGCCAAAAATTAATTGCTCGTTATATTATAGAGCATTATGATAAGGCAGCTTTCTTAACTGCTGCGAAATTGGGGGAAGAGGTTGGAGTAAGCGAATCCACTGTGGTACGATTCGCAATAGAGGTAGGTTATGACGGGTATCCCAAACTTCAAAAAGCATTGCGGGAGGTTATAAAAAGCAAACTGACATCAACCCAGAGACTGGCAGTATCCTCAAACCGGATAGATTCCCAGAGCGTTCTGAAAACAGTTCTCCAATCTGATATGAATAAGATACGCCTTACAATGGAGGAGGCGGACTCTGAAAACTTTAATGCAATAGTTGAAGAAATCCTGAAAGCAAAGAAAATATATATTCTTGGTGTAAGAAGCTCAGCAGCATTAGCCAGCTTTCTGGGTTTTTATTTCAACCTTATATTCCCAAATGTACGGCTGGTGCATACCACCAGTGTAAGTGAGATGTTTGAACAGATAGTTAATGCCGGGGAAGGAGATGTGGTGATAGGAATTAGTTTTCCCCGTTATTCCAAACGAACCTCCAAGTCAATGGAATTTGCCAGAAAACAGGGCGCTACAGTGATAGCCATTACTGATAATGAAACTTCACCGCTTGCAAAATGTTCACATTATTCTCTTTTTGCAAGAAGTGACATGGCTTCCTTCGTGGACTCCCTTGTAGCACCTTTGTCAGTGATAAATGCGCTCATTGTTGCCATTGGTTTAAAACGGAAGGATACTATCCATAATACTTTTGAAAAACTTGAATTGTTATGGGATGAATATGAGGTATATGATAAAGGCGACAGCCACAGTAAACTTGGAAAAGATTAAGGACTACCGGAGGATTTAACAACTGATGGCAAACAAAATAGGAATTATAGGAGCGGGGGCAGCAGGCCTTTTTGCTGCAGGAAGAGCTGCTTCTTTAGGAAATCAAGTCAAGGTTTTCGAAAAAAATAAGAGAGCCGGTAAAAAGTTGTTAATAACCGGTAAAGGCAGATGCAATATTACCAATAATTGTACTTTGGAAGAGCTGATGGATAATATTCCCGGAAACGGACGTTTTCTCTATTCTGCTTTTAATAAATTTAACAATCATGACATTATGGATTTTTTCGAATCTATTAATGTTCCTGTTAAAACCGAACGTGGGAACAGGGTGTTTCCTGTTTCCGACAGATCACAAGATATTGTAAACGGTCTTATTAATTATGTCCGCAGCCAGGATGCTCAATTTTTTTATGAAGCACCGGTAAAGGAAATTGTATGTGAAGAGAATAAAGTTAAGGGGATACTGCTTCAAAACGATGATTATTATGAGTTTGATTCAGTTATTTTGGCTACGGGTGGAATCTCATATCCAATTACCGGTTCCACCGGTGACGGACATAAAATGGCTAAAAAACTGGGCCATACAGTAACCGACCTAAAACCTTCCCTTGTACCGCTGGAAGTGCGTGAAAAATGGGCTGCCCGTTTGCAGGGGTTAACTTTAAGAAATGTAGGACTTACAGCATTTGATAATAAGGATAATAAAGTATATTATGAGCAGGGAGAAATGCTGTTTACCCATTTTGGAGTATCGGGGCCAATGATTCTGAGTGCCAGCCGGCACGTGATGGATTGCGGTTACACCGGGGCATATTTCCTGATTGATTTAAAACCTGCTCTTGATGAAGAAACTCTGGATCAGCGTCTGCAAAGAGATTTTGCCAAATATTCAAGAAAATACTTTGGGAATTCACTGTCAGACTTACTTCCTAAAAGCTTGATACCTGTCTTTATAGAATTATCCGGGATCTCTCCTGAAAAGCCTGTGCATCAGATAACAAAGACCGAGAGAAAGAATATTGTTCAGCTGCTTAAAGGCATAAAGCTCACAGTTACAAAGCCTCGTCCTGTCAGTGAGGCAATTGTTACTGCCGGTGGGATTTCAACCAAGGAAATAAATCCGTCAACTATGGAATCCAAGCTAATTAAAGGTCTGTTTTTTACCGGTGAAATAATTGATGTAGATGCATATACCGGTGGCTTTAATCTTACTATTGCCTTTTCTACAGGTTATGTAGCAGGCAGCAACGCATAAACAATTGTCATCCGGAGTACCCTTTATTTCATTCTGTGCCCACTCATGTCATTCTGAGCTCCCACATGTCATTCTGAGCGAAGCGAAGAATCTTACCATCCCTCTGTCATTCTGAATGGAGCGAAGCGTAATGAAGAATCTTTTGCGTTGACGTTTAAGATCCTTCGACTCCGCTAACGCTGCGCTCAGGATGACAGGCAGGGCGCCGCGCCGGCCCCCAGGACGAGTGGAAGGTATTGCGCGATACTCAGGATGGTATGAAAATCTTAGCTGGGTTTCGTTCAGTATAACAAAAATGAGCAGGGCAGAGTTTCTGAAAGGCTTTGCACAGGCTGATTGTATCAATTGTTATTAATACGGGAAAACTCTTTTGTATACTTAATCGTATACTTAGGAGTGAAGTTATGGATGTTTTATTAAAATTGCTTTCATGTCTGATGTTATCAGCTCTGATTACTATTCAGCTGTTACTGGTCTCTCCCTACAGAAACAGACTGACCGATGATTCAATTAATGGTAAAGTACTGGAAGTGTATGAGTCAGTTGTAAGCAGAGGAACAGTGGTTCTTGATGCCATGGGAGATTATGAGCCTAATACGGCTTATGTTTTAGTAAACGGAGAGCATCAAAAACTGGTGGATACCTTTCCTGTAGAATTGAATCTTTGGGATGGCGATGTTGTGGAAATACAATTAAAACAGGGAAGTCCAACCTTCTATGTATTCCTATTGTCCCGAAAAGGCTCAATTAAGACTGATCTTAAAAGTAGTACAGTTGTAATAAAACCGGGAATTAACATGCTGTTTCGGGTTATGGACAATAAAACTTTATGATGAAGATAAATCATTTTCTGCAGTCTTCGGTAAAATCATGGTAGAATATATAAAGATATTCTTGTGTCAAGAAGAATCATGAAATATAATCAATAGAGTTAAATATAGTACCAGTTAGGACAAATATGGTTTTACGGGAGGCTTTTACGTGGTTAATGAATTTATGAATAACGGCAGTAAGGATGTAGTAAAAGCAGCAATCATGATGTCACTTACTGCTGACAGGGCAGAAGAAAAGGCATTAAAAACCCGTTTGGCTAAAAGCGGGATAAAAACTGCGGCAGTTGATTATGGTGGAGAATTTATTAATTCAATAATGAAAATTGTGGAAAGAGCCGTGGTGTCCTCGAAGCGTGAAGGAGTAATTGAAGAGTGTCACAATGAGGAAGGCGCAGTTGCAGGAGCTGCAAGGGAAGCCCTTACTCAGGTAATGCCAAAAGCACTGGGCTTGAATGTAGGAGGTAAAATTGCAGTAGCCCGATCCGGTGAACATGTAGCTGTTTCTGTATTTTTTGGCATAGGTCTTCTGCACTTAAACGAAATTGCTATAGGTACAGGACATAGAGTAGTTTAGCGGGAGGTAATGCTTTTGAAAACAATACAGATTGCCATAGATGGGCCTTCCGGTGCAGGAAAAAGCACTATGGCCAAACTTATTTCTCAAAAATTAGGTATTATGTATCTGGATACCGGAGCCATGTACAGAGCACTGGCGCTAAAAGCTATTCATCAGAATATTGATACAAAAGACAGCGAGAAAGTGTCGGAACTTCTTTCTGATTTTAATATAAGTATAAAATATGAAAACGGCAGCCAAAAAGTATATCTAAATAATGAGGATGTTTCTGATAAAATACGTACTGATGAAGTATCTATGGGAGCATCAAATGTTTCTGCAATACCTGCTGTAAGGAAACGTCTCGTGGAGCTTCAACAAAAGATGGCCAGCAATACTTCGGTTGTTATGGATGGCCGGGATATAGGAACCCATGTACTTCCAAATGCAGATGTAAAGATTTTTTTGACTGCCAGTGTTGCTCAGAGGGCTTTAAGGCGGTATAATGAACAAAAAGAAAAGGGCATTCTAAAAAAAAGCCTTAAAGAAATAGAAAAGGAAATAGAAATCCGAGATTACAATGATAGCCATAGAGATGCATCCCCCTTAAAACAGGCTGATGATGCTGTGCTATTGGATACAAGTAATTATTCGATAGAAGAATCTGTGGGAAAAATCCTTGAAATCATCAGAAGTAAGGGGTTACTGAATGCTTTATAGTATAGGAAAACTTATTCTGTATCTTTATTTTACTATTTTTCGCCGTGTAAAAATTGAAGGTAAAGAAAACATCCCGCAAGAAGGTCCGGTTTTGCTTTACGCAAATCATCCAAGCGCCTGGGATATGTTTTTGATTGCAGTTTATATGAAGAGAAAAGTACATTACATGGCCAAGGCTGAGCTGTTTAAGAGTCCTGTTTTAAGTCTTTTACTAAAATCATTAGGAGCTTTTCCCGTAAGCAGAGGAAAAGGCGATGTGGGTTCGATCAGAAATGTGTTCAGACTGCTTGAGCAAGGAAAAGTAGTTGGAATTTTTCCTGAAGGAACAAGAACTCCAAAAAAAGATCCAAAGAAAAGAAAAGCAGGAGCTGCTATGATGGCATTACATTCAAAAGCACCAATTCTTCCGGTAGGAGTAGAATGGAATAAGAAAATATTTTCCAAAGTCCGGGTCGTTTTTGGAGAACCTTTTTTAATGCTGCCGAAAGAAGAAGGCAAACATATACCAAAAGAAGAATTAATATTATTGACAGATGAAATAATAAATAAGATTTATGAATTAATTGACGTGAGGGAATAATGGAAGTTAAGGTTGCAAAATATGCCGGATTTTGTTTTGGCGTTGACAAGGCTGTAAAAACATCCTTTGAGCTGAATTATGACGGTAATAAATACACAATGGGCGAATTGATTCATAATCGCAATGTGATTGAGCAGCTTGAAAAAAAGGGTATAAAGGCAATAGATAATCTGGATGGATTAAAAGAAGGAGATTGTGTAATTATCAGGGCTCATGGCATAGGCAAAAAACTTTACGATGACCTTAATGCCCTGAATGTTAAGATTTTAGACGCAACATGCCCATATGTTAAACGTATCCATGAGATAGTTAAGAAAGAGTACGAGGCTGGAAATAGAATCGTTATTGTAGGAGACAGTAAACATCCTGAGGTTATTGGAATAAATGGATGGTGTGAAGGAAAATCTTTAATTATAGATGATGAAAAAGAAGCTGAGCAGTTGCCATATTTTGATGAAAAAACTGTGGTTGTTGCACAAACTACTTTTAAAAGGACGAAATATGAAGATATTTGTGAAGTTCTTAAGAAAAAGTTTGCATTCGTATTAAAATTTGATACAATATGTAATGCGACTGTGCAACGACAATCCGAGGCAGATAAACTGTCCAGGGAAGTAGATGTAATGATCGTTATAGGGGGAAAGAATAGTTCTAACACGCAGAAACTATTTGAAATCTGCAAAGAGAACTGTCCTGAGACTTATCTTATTGAAAATGCGGATGAGTTACCTCTTTTCGATAAAAATGCAAGAACAGTAGGGATTACCGCAGGTGCATCGACACCAGAGATGGTAATCAAGGAGGTTATTTTTCACATGGAAGGCATGATGAACGGGCACGAAGGCGAAATCAATTTCAGCGAAGCCCTCGAAATGACGATGACTGAGTTAAAGACTAATGAAATTGTTAAAGGAAAGATTATCGGATACAACAATAACGATGTATTCGTTGACTTGGGTTATAAGGCTGATGGTCTTATCCCAATGGAAGAGTTCCTTGATGATCCAGATTTTGATCCGGAGAAGGACTTGAAGCCCGGAGATGAGATAGAAGCGCTGATTGTAAAGATCAATGATGGTGAAGGTAATGTTTTGCTGTCTAAGAAAAGGGTTGATTCTATCCGTGGTTTTGAGATAGTAGAAGAGGCATTTAAAAACAAGACCCCCATTGAAGTTATAATTAAAGAAATTGTCAAGGGTGGAGCAGTAGCGGATTACAAAGGTGTTCGAATATTCATACCTGCTTCACAAATCAGTGATAGATTTGTAAAAGATTTAGAGCCGTACAAAGGTAAGAAGGTCAAGCTCGTAATCACTGAAATGGCAAGCAGAAGACGTGTTGTTGGATCTTGCAGAGCCATTATCGAAGCAGAAAAAGAAGCTAAAGCAGAGGTTTTCTGGAATGATGTGGAAATAGGCAAGGAGTACACAGGAACAGTTAAGAGCCTTACTAACTTTGGCGCATTTGTGGATCTTGGTGGTGTAGACGGATTAGTACACGTATCCGAGCTTTCCTGGAAGAAAGTTGATGATCCTTCAAGTATTCTAAAAGTTGGTGACGTTGTAAATGTAAGAGTTATCAACTTCGACAAGGAAAAACAGAAAGTATCTCTGGGTTACAGAAAGATGGAAGATAATCCATGGTATAATATCGAGGAAAAATATCCGGTTGGAAGTGTTGTAACCGGTACTGTGCTAAGAATGGTTCCGTTTGGGGTTTTTGTAGAGCTGGAAGAGGGTGTTGAAGGGCTTGTGCACATTTCACAGATATCCAATGTTCGGCTAGGAAGACCAGAGGAGGTTCTTGAAGTTGGGCAAAAGGTAGAAATGAAAATTTTGGATATCAACACAGAACTTAAAAAAATCAGTTTATCTATAAAAGAAGTAAAACCAATTGATCCCCAGAGTGAAGAAGAACCTGCTTCTGAAGAATCCAGTGATGAAAAACCCACTGAGCATAGTGAAGAGATGTCAAACACAATAGGTGATCTAATAAAGGATAGCCAAGAATAATTTGTTAAAATATCATATATAGCAAGACCGGAGTTTCCGGTCTTGTTGTTATATACTTTTTTAGTTTATTCTTAGGAGGCTAATAATGGGAAACTTCAATGATTATGAAATTTTTAAAACAAGATTTTATAATATTTCGGATATCGACTTAAATCTTTATAAAGAAAAACAAATGAAAAGACGTATTACATCCCTGGCCGAAAAACATGGTCATACTACATACTGCTCATTTCTGGAGGAAATGAAGCGGGATTCTGAGCTGTATAAACTATTCATTAATTATCTTACAATTAATGTATCGGAGTTTTTCAGAAATCCGTCCCAATGGAAGTACTTTGAAAAAACAGTACTAACTGATGTTTTTAAGAATAAGAATTTACAGGATTTAAAAATATGGAGTTCGGCCTGTTCAACCGGGGACGAGCCATATACAATAGTAATGATACTAAACAAATATCTACCGTTTGAAAGAATTAATATTTTAGCTTCTGATATTGACCTGGAGGCTATTGAAAAGGCAAAAGAAGGGATTTATTCTACAAGAAGTTTAAAAGAGCTCCCTGCTGAGTACAAAGATAAACATTTTACCAAAATCAATGATGACAGCTACCAAATATCGGAAAAGGTAAGAAAATGCGTGACCTTTAAGCAGCTTAATCTTTTAAAGGATCCTTATCCGAGGGGAATGGACATAATAGTCTGCAGAAATGTACTTATTTATTTTACAGAGGAAGCAAAAAATTATATAATGAAAGGGTTTAGTGAGTCTCTTAGACCCAATGGTGTGCTTTTTATTGGCAGTACCGAGCAAATAATGAATTATCAGAGCTTTAATATGAAGCCTATAGAAACATTTTTCTATCAAAAAACGGAGGGATAGTGCTAATGGTGCAGATAGACAAAATGACTAAGGAAGAGCTTTTGGAGGTACTGAGAATAAAGGATCAGCTGCTTAAGGAGCAACGGGAAGAACTGGAAGCATATAGAGAGCTGGTTGAAGAATTGCGCGCAAAGCTCGGTATAAATGATTCACCTTTTACAGGAAATGGAGACTAATTGTGTTTGCCTATCTTAAAGGGATTTTAGTAAGAAAAACAGCAGACAGTATAATTATTGATGTTAACGGTGTTGGATACAAGGTATTTACAGCCGGTTCAGCTCTTTCTGCCAGTAATGAAACAGGCAGTGAGATAAAATTGCACACCTATTTTTATGTTAGAGAAGATACTCAGGCTCTATATGGTTTTTTGCACGAAGAGGAGCTGAAGATGTTTGAGCAGCTCATTACAGTAACAGGGGTGGGCCCAAAAGCAGCACTTAGCTTAGTTTCCAATATTCTCCCATCACAATTTGGTATCGCAGTTTTAACCGATGATATTGAGAGTTTTACAAAGGCTCCGGGAATTGGCAAAAAAACAGCTCAAAGAATAATTTTAGAACTTAAAGATAAATTAAAGAAACTACACAAACCATTAACTGATATAAAAACCGAAACTTCCGGTTTACAATTATCATCCAATAAGATGCAGGAAGCAATAAGTGCTTTGATAATGCTGGGTTATTCATCACAGGAAGCAAACAAGACAATTTCCACTGTATATGATGAAGAAAAAACAATAGAAGAAATAATAAAGGATGCTCTTAAGAGTTCTCTGTAATGACATTACCATTACCGAAAATGGAGATTTTGAACAGGTGTCCAAATTATTATACTTAGTATAAAAAAAGTGAGGTGGTATAGTGGAGGAAGAAAGACTTGTAAACAGCGAGTTTAGAAGAGATGATATTGATGAAGCCAGTTTAAGGCCACGTACCATCAATGAATATATTGGACAGTCCAAGGTAAAGGAAAATCTCCTTGTTTTTATAGAAGCGGCCAAAAAAAGAGAAGAAGCTCTGGATCATGTACTCCTTTACGGGCCTCCCGGACTTGGTAAAACCACCCTTGCAGGAGTAATTGCCAGTGAGTTAGGGGTAAATATCAGGATTACTTCGGGTCCGGCAATCGAAAGGGCAGGGGATTTAGCCGCTATTCTGACTAATCTGGGTCCTTCTGACGTACTGTTCATTGATGAGATACATAGATTGAACCGAAATGTTGAGGAAATCCTATACCCAGCCATGGAGGATTATGCCTTGGATATTATTATCGGAAAAGGCCCCAGTGCCAGGTCAATTCGCCTGGATCTGCCTAAATTCACACTGATAGGAGCTACAACCAGAGCAGGTCTGTTAACTTCTCCGTTACGGGATAGATTCGGCATAATAAATCGTCTGGAGATTTACACTCAAGATGAACTTACAACTATTGTAAAACGTTCTGCTAAGATTTTGGGCATAGAAATAGAAGAAACAGGAGCACAAGAGATAGCAAAGCGCTCGAGAGGAACTCCGAGAATTGCAAATCGGCTCCTGAAAAGGATACGTGACTTTGCCCAGGTTAAATCCGATGGCCATATAACACTGGAAGTAGCTCAATATGGTCTTAAAGCCCTGGAAATTGATGACCTGGGTCTTGATAACACAGACCGAAATGTGCTTGACACAATAATTAACAAGTTTGATGGGGGTCCTGTGGGTTTAGATACTTTGGCAGCCTCAACAGGGGAAGAGGCAAATACCATCGAAGATGTTTATGAGCCGTATCTTCTGCAATTAGGCTTTATTCAGAAAACTCCCCGGGGAAGAAGAGCTACCCGCCTGGCATACCAACATCTGGGTGTTCAATATGTNGACAGAGAAGATAGCGAACAAATCAGCTTTATTAACCAGGATGAATAAAGGAGACGAGACTATGAGTCATAAGGTTGGATTTATAGGTGTAGGAAATATGGGCGGTGCACTATTAAAGAGTGTAGTAAGGTATAATAAGGAAACCCTCAAAAATAATTCCGAAGACCAAAAGTTGTTTTCTGTCTCTGCATTTGATATCAACTCCCAATTGCTAAAAAAACTTGCAGGCGAAATGGATATCATCGAAGAAACCAGTGCAATAAATCTTGCAAAGAATTGCGATATTATTGTGTTGGCAATAAAGCCTCAATACTGCGATAATGTGCTTAACGAAATTAAACCGGCAATAACAGATAAAAAGGTAATTGTGTCAATCATAGTGGGGCTTTCAACCCGATATTTTAAAAGTGTTTTAGGCAGTCATGCCAGAGTTGTGAGAACTATGCCCAATACTCCTGCACTGGTGGGAGAGGGCATGACCCTTATAAGCTGGAATGATTCTGTTAATGAAGATGAAAGAGAAGCCATTATCCAACTTTTCAGCTGTTCAGGCAGGGTGGAAGAATTAGAAGAGAATTTGATGAATGAAGTAACCGCCCTTACCGGCAGCAGCCCGGCTTATGTTTTTATACTTATCGAAGCTATGGCTGATGCGGCGGTTAAGTCCGGGATACAGAGGAAACTTGCCTACAGACTTGCTGCTCAGGCTGTATTGGGATCGGCTAAAATGGTTTTGGATACGGGAAAGCACCCTGCTGAACTTAAGGACATGGTTTGCTCTCCTGCCGGTACAACCATTGAGGCTGTGGCAACCCTTGAACAGGAAGGCTTTAGAAATGCCATAATAAAAGCTATGGATGAGTGTACAAGAAAAGCCAGAGAAATAGACCGAAACAATTCCGGAAAATAGGAGATTATATGGAATATTACGAGAAAACCATCAGTGCCGAGCTTAAGTATAAAGGAAATATTATAGATGTAGAAAAAATAATGGTTGAGCTTCCAGATGGGAAACTGGCATCAAGGGATGTTGTCAGAAATGCCGGTGCATCTGTTGTGGTTCCTGTTATTAATGATGAAATCATACTGGTACAACAATTCAGAAAGCCACCTGAAAAAATTTTTATAGAGCTTCCAGCCGGTAAACTTGAGGATGGTGAAGACCCTGCTGTCTGTGCTGCCCGTGAGCTAAAAGAAGAGACAGGATACAGCGCAAAAAAACTTGAAAAAATTATGGAACTTTATCCGGCTCCAGCTTTTTCAGATGAGATTCTGCATGTTTATCTGGCTACAGAGCTAATTAAAGGTGAAGCATCTCCGGATGAGGGCGAATTTATTACAGCCAAAGCATATAAAATCACCGAAGCCTTATCCATGATAGACAAGGGTATTATAAACGACAGCAAAACAGTGGCGGGAATTTTGTACGTGTCAAGATTTCTTAATAAGTAATTCGCATTAATGGGAGATAACTATGACTTTATCGGTTAAGAAAATCGGCATAATCGGTTTAGGTTTAATCGGCGGCTCTATTGCACGTGCTTTGAAACGAAGTTATAAAGGCTATATTATAAAAGCCTGGGACAGAGACAAAAATAATCTGGAACTGGGACTGAAAGAAGAAGTTCTCGATGAATATGCTTTATCATTAAGAAAAGACTTTTCTGATTGCGATGTAATCTTTTTATGTGTTCCTGTTTTTGTAATGCGGGATATTCTTGATGAGCTTTTAATGAATATTTCAGCTGATTGTATTTTAACCGATGTTGGCAGCACCAAATCTGATGTAGTGAATCTAATCAATGATATGAAGGTGAAAAACCCGTTTATAGGCGGCCATCCTCTTGCCGGATCTGAAAAATCCGGATTTACAGCTTCAAGAGCAAATCTGTTTGAAAATGCCTACTATTGTCTTACCCCAGTGGAAGGTACAGATAAAGACAATTTAAAAAGGCTTAGAGATATTATTATCGATTTAGGTGCCATACCAATAGAAATGACCCCAGACCAACATGACAGAATTACAGCTGCTATCAGTCATGTTCCCCATGTTATCGCAGCTTCGCTGGTAAACTTAATAGATGAGCTTGACAGCCCGGATAATATTATGAAAACAATATCGGCCGGAGGCTTTAAGGATCTTACCCGTATTGCCTCGTCATCACCGAGTTTGTGGGCAGGTATTTGTCTATCTAACAGGGATAAGATCCTTGAAACAATAGAATCCTTCATAGAGGAGCTAAAATGTTTCAAAATTGATTTAAGGAACAATAACAAGGAAAGTATCGAAAAGTTTTTTACTTCGGCCAGAGACATCAGGAATGCCTTGTCAGAACGAAAGAGTATTTTTCAAAAAACATATTCGATTCTGGTGGATGTGGACGACAAACCGGGTATTATTGCTCTGATTGCCTCGGCTCTCGCAAATGAGAATATTAATATAAAAAACATCGGGATTTTAAACAGCAGGGAGACTGAAGACGGAGCGCTGGAAATTCAGGTAGAGAGTGAAAAGTCTCGCCTCCGTAGCATTGATATACTGAGACGATTGGGGTATAGAGCAAAACAGAAGGATTAATAAAAATATTGCAAATCTGTCTTTTTATTTAACTTGTACAATGTATAATTCTTGTCAACGCCTCATAAATTCTATCGAGGTGATGACCATGTTATTTATCAGCATAAAAAAGAAGACCATAGGCTTATTCTTCGCAGCTGTTATACTGTGCCTGGTGGTTGTAATAATCTACGCTTCAGTAAAAGTATCTCAAAACGAAAATAAGTACCAGTCAGTGCTGGCAATGACACAAATGTTTGATGATACACATTTCATTGCATATATTTCGAATGTGGAGGCCCATAAGGAAAAACAAAACGTGGAAGTCTTTGACATAACAAAAGGAGAGGTCATAATTACTGAGCCAAGTAGCATCGACATACAAAATGAAGTCTTTAATTATGTTAAGACTATAAAAAGCCTTTATACAAAAGTCATGCCATTTCCCGATAAGGGATATGTAATTCGTGTTCCCTTTGATACTCCGATGAAGGTAGATCAAAAGCTGTTGAACAAGTCGGGGATTAAAGTAGTGGATTCAGTATTTATAATACTAAGCGATAAAGAAGCTCCTATTATGCTAATACTGGACAGTCAGGAAAGGCCGTATTTCTATACATTCAACGCAAGCGTCCAACCCTTGCTGGATTATGTGAACCTGAAGCCTGAAGAAGATAAACAGCAGGAAAGTATGGATGATGCCGGACAGGAGAATACCGATATCCCTACAGAAGTTGAAACTGAGGAAGAATTAATAGATTTGCCAGACAGTTAAAAAGCGAAATATTTTCAAAAAGTGAAGGAACCATCGATTCGCAGATGGTTCTTCTTTTTTGTATATGGTAACACTTTGATGATTGTTATTAATTTTTATCAGAAGGATTGAAATTAAGCCGNATNATTCGNCTNGGNCGTCCNGCTGAATTTCTCATGTTGTACCCAATAATCCTGGCATAGTTGTTGTCAAGGAGTTTTTCCAACAGGCGATTCATACTTCTTAACGAAACGCCATACGATTTTGCCAGTTCCAATGGCGTAAAAGTATCTTTTTTGTTTATGTCCATAATTGTTTGAAACTTTATAATGCTGTTTAAACTTATACCAGTGGCAAAGGCTATTTCTTGAAAATACCCATCAATTTTATCCTGCGGGGAATTGCTGGGCTCATGAACAGGGATAATGGGGCCGAAATACTGGTTGTTTTCCACCTTGTATGCCCGATTTCCACCTTTTTTCTTCGCCTTTAATAATCCCAGACTCGCATTATATTTGGCTTCTCGTGGGGTTTCTCCATACCCTATACCTATGCTGAGGGTTCCAAACTGCACCATATCCTGTTTGGTGAGAATATTAATCTTCTGCAGCTGTTCAGTTTCCATTTCAAACAAAGGTTTTGTTGTGAACAGCATGTATGTTCCCATCTCTTTTTCAATAACTGCTGCTTGTATGCGTTGTGAAAAACGATATATCTCCTGCGAAATTTTCATAGCTTCAAGTGACAGCTGATATTCATTTTCTTTAATTAGCGCATATTCGTCCGGCAAATCCCGTTCAATTGCAAGAACTACTATATCACTGTTTTCCTGGAGCTTAGACCTTTTTTTGATGTCGTAGTATTTAATTGCATCTTCAATGCTTTGTTTTGTTGGATCCAAAACTATACACGGAATACCTGAACCTGTTAAATACTCGTATACACTGGAGATACCGGTAATACAAACATTTACATTTCTGTTCTCATAGTTTTCACGGTGGAAATTTTTAATTTTTGCAAGATATTCATCGTTATAAGGCAGGTTTTGGCAGATGTAAATATTTAATTCTTTTTCAGGGATTTTTAAATTTTCATAAATGCAATAAACATCTTCTTCGGAATATGAATCAATGCTGATTTTACGGATATCAAAACCGTTTATAAAAGATGCTTCCAATAGCCCGCTTAATAACCGGGAGGTATCATGTTGTATGTACATCCAGGGCTTTTTTGAAATAATAGCCATATTGACAAGATCATAAGGTGTTTTACCGGTAAACAGCAAACCGTCAAAATGATGCTCGTTGGCTTTAATATAGGATACCACCGGTATGATATCTGTTGTGTCCATGGGAATCTCAGTTATTTCGACATAAGGAAAAGATTGTGACATAATTTTCATAACTATTCCAATTGTACGGTTATGCCCGATCAACCCAAGTTTCAAAGAGCATCATCCTTTCATATGGCTAAGTTGTATTAAATTATATATTAATTAACAGGTTTTATAAAGAACAATTAAAGACCTATTATGGACTATTTTAAGACAAAGGCTTTAATGCTAGAATAATAATTAGGAAAAATAAGTATATCAGGAGATTACATCATGCCGGTTATAANTATTAAATCCAATGATTCTGCAGGAAAACTCAAGCTGCAAAAATTTGCTGAAGAAATCAGTATTAAAACGGGTATTGTAGTCTCCAGATTACAGATTATCGCTGAATACTACCCTTCAGAAGATTTTTTTACAGATAATGTTCACTCAATTATTCATATCGCCATATCCGAAAAAAACGATAAAAATACAATTCAGGAACTTATGAAAGCCTGCGTATCTATTGCTGCAAAACAATTTAATGTTGAGGAGAACCGCATTGCTGTTACTGCTTACCCGGTCGGCATTGGGTATCTTTTGGCAAATAATCATTTTATTTAATTTCGGAGGTGTACCTATGAAAAAGATTCTATTACTTCATGGAGCCTGGCATAACGGAAAAAGTTGGGACAAAGTCTCAGCAATACTTAAGAAGAACGGATACGAAACAGAAGCCCTTACACTGCCGGGAAACGGTGAGAACGACAGCAAAGGCGTTACATATGATAATTATGTCAACTATGTTTGTGACAGAATCCGTGCCCAAGAAGAGAAGGTCATTGTTGTTGGCCATTCCAGTGCAGGCCATGTATTGCAGATGGCACTGCCGAAAGTGGCTGATAAAGTTGAAAAGGTTATTTTCAATAATGCCTGGCTTCTTCCAGACAATAAGTCACAGTTTGATTTTGTTCCCGATGAGATTAAAAGCGTCATGAGGCAGGCAGCTATCGAGTCAGGTACGGGGGCGATTCCCATAGATCCCCAATTCGTGCGCCATATGTTGGCTTCAGAAGCCAGCGATGAACTCTATGAAGAATTGATGACGTTCTTGGTGGAGCAACCGCTCATCATAATGGAAACACCGGTGCAGGCCAAAGCCTTTGCCGAAATGAAAATACCCATGGTTTTATTGTATTGTACAAAGGACGTATCGGTTCCTCCAGGTGCATTTTTGGGCATGTTCAAGGCATGGGGAGATAATCCTGTCGTAGAAGTTGATTGTGACCACGAAGGATTGTTTACTGCACCCGAGGTTTATACAGAAGGGCTGATAAAAGCCATAAATCTATAAATTATCCATATAAAAATCAGTAAAAACTGCCGGCTAGTCCGGCAGAAATTTACCTTTATTTTAATTTTGAGTAAGGGGTTATTTTTGTGACGCTTAAAAACTTTACTGAATTAGTCGACAGGGTTAAATCATGCCCCAGAAAGACGGTGGCTCTTGTCTGTGCAGATGATGAAAATGCTCTTGATGCCATCATAAGAGCGGGTGATATAGTAGATGCAGTTCTGGTAGGTGATACAAAGCTGATTGCCGAAAAACTGCGAAATCTTGGCCAAAACCCAGCCAGCTTTAGAATGGTACAAGTGCCTGAGGGACAGCATCCCGCTGTTACTGCAGCTAAGTTGATTCATGACGGTGAGGCGGATTTTCTGATGAAGGGACGGATATCCACAGGAGATTTGTTGAAGGGTGTTTTAAGTGGTGAAAGCAGACTTCGTAAATATGGGCTGATGTCCCATGTATCTATACAGGAAGTTCCGGGATATCATAAGCTGATCTTTCTAACTGACAGCGGTATGTGTATTAACCCTGATGTAGAGCAAAAAAAACAGATATTAATTAATGTCCTGGATTTTATGAAGAGACTGGGTTACAAAAAGCCTGCAGTAGCAGCTTTATGTGCCATAGAGACAGTAAATCCCAATATGTCTGAAACCATAGATGCTCAAGTGCTTAAAAAAATGGTGGCTGCCGGCATTATCGGAGACTGTGAATTTGAAGGGCCTATCTCATATGATGTGGCAATGATGCCTGAGGCAGCCCGTATCAAGGGTTATAACAGTTTAAATTCGGGAAACTTCGATGTATTTCTGGTACCCAATCTGCTTGCAGGAAACCTCCTTGGCAAAAGCCTGGTATACACCTTGAAAGGCAAGATGGCCGGACTGATACTGGGGGCAAAGGTACCCATCGTACTTACATCCCGAAGCTCAACATCAGAGGAAAAATATAATTCACTTGCCATTGCGGCAAGTGTATCAACAGGAGACTAAGAGAAATGAAACAGTTAATGACAGGGAACGAAGCCATTGCAAGGGGAGCATATGAGGCGGGTATACGATTTGCGTCGGCATATCCCGGAACACCCAGCACCGAGATACTGGAGAATATTGCGTTGTATAAAGATGATATTGTCGCCGAGTGGGCTCCTAACGAGAAGGTAGCGTTGGAGGCGGTAATAGGTTATTCCATCGCAGGAGGCAGAGCCATAGCATCTATGAAGCAGGTTGGGCTGAATGTGGCAGCCGATCCGCTGTTTTCTTTCGCTTATACCGGCTGTAATGGGAGCGCTGTTATTATTACAGCAGATGAGCCGGGCATCCATTCATCGCAGACAGAGCAGGATAATCGTTATTACGCAAAAATGGCCAAGCTGCCAATGCTGGAACCGACAGACAGCCAGCAGGCCAAAGATATGGTAATAGCGGCATGCGAAATCAGTGAAAAATACCGCACTCCCGTAATCATCCGAATGACAACAAGGATATGCCACAGCAAAAGTATTGTGGAATTAGGCAGCCGCCGTGAAGTACCCAATAAAGAATATAAAAAGGATATCTGGCAGTTTACCACAATGCCGGCTGTATCGCAAAAACTGCGTTTTCAACTGGAAGAACGGCTAAAGAAACTGACTGAAGAAGCGAATAACTCACCATTCAACCATATTGAATGGAACAATAAAAGCATTGGCGTTATTGCAAATGGAATTGCTTATCAATATGCTAAAGAAGTTTTCGGTGAGGAAGCCTCTTATCTGCGTATCGGGTTTTCATATCCGATACCCATGGAATTG
>JGI24710J26742_10000837_pt1 | contig 28809 bp, 25 predicted proteins | sample BioPla2DNA2_FD_26742 | JGI IMG/M metagenome (IMG submission 26742)
ATATTGGATTCAAATAATCTCTGATATCCCATCCAGTCAACCTTAGAATCATAGGAGTTTAACAGCTCCGTCATTGTCTGAAGCTTAGCATCCGTATTATCAGCAAAATGAAGTGCTACTGCTTCGATAATAGCAGGCTTTTTGGGCGAACCGTATTCCAATTCTCCGTGATGGGCTAATATACAATGAACCAACTCACTTGCCAGCTTCTCAGGAAAATTAGCAATACTCTTAATTTTTTCAGAGACTTTATTTGCTCCGATAAAGATATGTCCCAGAAGCTGTCCCTCATTGGTATAGTCATTTCTGGGGAATGCCGACAGTTCATCCATCTTTCCTATATCATGCAGCAGTGCGGCAGAGATAAGCAAATCCCTATTTATGATTGGATAATTCATAGTATAAAAATTGCACATATCAACGACACTTAGGGTATGCTCCAGCAGTCCCCCCATAAAGCTGTGATGAACACTCTTTGCAGCAGAATGCTCCTTGAATTTCCTGATAAAATCTTCATCCTTAATGAAGAATTCTTCTACAAGTAATCTAAGATTCTTTTCCTTTATATTTTTGATATATTGCATTATCTTCCGGTACATCTCATCGGTGTCCTTATCGGTCTTTGGAAAATAATCCTCCGGTTTATATTCACCCTCTCTGCATTTGTATATTTTGCTTATATTTAACTGAAGTGCATCCTGAAAGCTGGTAACCCTCGCATCAATATGTACGAAATCCATTGCCTCATACTGATCTATCTCACAGTTAAAATCCCATACCTTTGCATCAATAGTTCCCGTTTTATCCTGCAAAACCAATGATACATATTCCTTACCGGTTTTGCTTGTTAAAACCTGCCTGGATTTGCACAGATATATTTCATTATAAATATACTCGTTTTCTCTTAAATCACGTATATACTTCATGTCTCCCTAACCTTTCTATTCGAGCACGTCCCGACATACCTGCATTTTGGTTGCATATCATATAAAATGAGGCAATATACCTTTCAAAATTATGGTTATATTAATGCAAACAAGGTTCCAGCAAATGCGATAACTTCAATCTCTTTCATATTATAGCCTATCATAAAATTTATATAAAGTGAAACATTATTTGTAATATTGGATTAAATTACAAAAAAATAAATACTGCTAATATTATTAATGGAGCATATATATANCATAATACATTTGCTAATAAGTGTATTATAGAATATGGATATGCTCCTCATGTAAAAACAACTGTGAATCTTACTTCTTTGCTTCTAATACAACCTTTAATTCAATATCCTTATCCGAGGTACCGGATATTCTTTTTACTTTAAAAATCACCTCCGTACCGGGCTCATAATTTGATATTGCATTGTAATAATTGTCCATACTTGAGATCATGCGGTCGCCTACATTCAGAATAATATCTCCGCTCATTAACCCTGCATTGAACGCAGGTGAATCCTTCTTAACCTCATATACGTATACCCCTCTTGGTCCTGTTTGGCCTGTAATATCAGTCTGCGGCATATTCTCAGCAATAATTCCTGTATATATTCTGGGGGTTTGGCTTATCATCCTGTCAATATATGATTTCACCTTGCTAATACCGACTGCGGTGCTAAGCTCCTTGTTCAATTCATCCTTTAAAGTACGGGTTATAAGACCTATGATNTCACCTTTAAAATTAACAAGTATTCCATCACTTTCATTGTTGAACACCATATTAGTATTAAACAAATCCAGCTCATAATCTGTTATACTTATTACACTACCCTTACTGGTTATTATACCTAAATCAACAGAACCGGGATATCCGTTAGGGCTTCCCATGGCTATTATGGGATTTCCTACCGTTATTGAATATGATTCTCCCAATTGTGCAACTGCCAGATTATCAAGCACCTTTTTTGGAATATTCGAAGTATTTATAGATATAACCGCCAGATTCAACTCGTCTTCATAGTCATGAAGTACAGCATCTGCATATGTAGTTTCATTAATCTCTACCATGATGCTGCTGGCATCCTTAACCCTGTCCTGACTTACAAGCAGCATAATATTAGTACCATTATTTGCCACTATTATGCCCGAAGTATATATCCTCTTTTCAATCGGATTGCCAAACCAATCCTTGCCGACAATAATACTGGACACGGTTAGAATAGACTTTCGTATCTCATCCGAAAGTGTTTTAATTTCATTATACATAGAAAGATAATCATTTATATCTGCATTAACCGGCTGGATAATAACAGAATCAGGCTTTTCCGTTTTATCTGTCTGCTCACCGGACGAGTCATTATCAGGAGCTTCTGTAGGCATAGGATGGTCTGTCGGGTTATGACCCGGTTTGTTATCAGGACTGTCAGTAGGCTTGTCCCCTGAACTGTCCTCAGAACTCTTATCCTTTATATCATCCCCATTGTCTGATTTATTCGGTGCAGAGGAAGGTATAACAAAAGGATTTGGATCATCCTTATACAGCAGATCATGAATTCTGGGTTCTGATAAACAGAAGGTGAGTGCTGCAACAACACCAAATATAACCGCCATAACTATAGTCATAAGAAACGGAAGCAACCATCTTCTAAGCTTCTTAAGCTTCTTTGGCAATACCTGCTCTTTTATAAATTCAAATTCCTTATTATCCTTATTTACTTCAGACATAATGCTCTCCTTAATTGAAGCAATCTCTATGGCAAAGAGAAAATAACGGATCATAAAAGAAATTTCATCTGCATATTATCTGATACGTAAGACCTATTTTATCATCTAGTTGTGAACATATTATGAATAGATTGTAAACGAATAAGCAGATTAGTCAAATAAATTATGGTAATGAAATTGATATAACAAAATACTGTTTAATTTTCCTATAATATAAGGTAAAATAGAATAGCAACAAAATTACTTGAGAGGTTCTTAGTTGTATGAACGAAAAAGCACTGCGTACACTTGAATACAATAAAATCATTCAAAAACTTAGTGAATTGGCAGGCTCATCCCGTGGAAAAGAGCTTTGTGCAAGCTTGCTGCCTCATCATGAATTATCTGAGATAACCCGACTTCAAAAGGAGACATCGGATGCATTGTCACGTCTGCTTAGAAAGGGGAGTCTGTCATTTTCAGGTATACACGATATACGCCCCTCGCTTATGCGTCTTAAAGTGGGCTCATCCTTAGGTGCAGTAGAGCTTCTGCGTATCAGCTCGGTTCTTGATGCAACACTGCGTATCAAAGCATATGGCGGCTGCACAGGTAAAGATGAAGATGAAATTATAGAGGATTCCTTAACGGAATACTTCGGAGGATTAGAGCCCCTGACACAGCTTAGCAATGAAATCAAACGATGCATCATATCCGAAGAGGAGATAGCAGATGACGCTTCCCCCGCTCTAAAAAGCATACGCAGATCCATACGAATAACTAATGACAAGGTTCACAGTGATCTGTCTTCAATATTAAATTCCTCAAAAAACGTGCTTCAAGATAATATAATAACCATGAGAAACGGAAGGTACTGCCTACCGGTTCGTGCAGAATATAAGAATCAGTTTCAAGGCATGATTCATGATCAGTCATCAACCGGCTCAACCCTATTTATCGAACCCATGTCAGTTGTTCGCCTTAATAATGAGCTTAGAGAACTGGCTATTAAAGAAAAAGAGGAAATAGAAAAAATACTTGCAGGTTTATCCGAGATGGCCGGTGAATATGTGGATCAGCTTTATTATAATTATAACACCATAACCGGACTTGATTTTATATTTGCAAAAGCCACTCTTTCAAAAACAATGAAGGGTTCAGAGCCTGTATTTAATAATAAAGGTATTATCAATCTTAAAAAGGCAAGACATCCTCTTATCGATCCGAAGCAGGTGGTTCCGATTGACATTCGAATCGGAAGCGATTTTAATATGCTGATTATAACAGGTCCGAATACCGGAGGCAAGACTGTAACCCTTAAAACTGTGGGCTTACTCACCCTGATGGGACAGGCAGGTCTTCATATACCGGCATATGATAACTCTGAATTGGCAGTATTTACCGAGGTCTATGCAGACATTGGGGATGAGCAAAGCATAGAGCAGAGCTTAAGTACCTTTTCCTCTCATATGACCAATATTGTATCCATTCTTCAAAAAGCTGATGAACAGTCACTCGTACTGCTTGATGAGCTGGGAGCCGGAACAGACCCAACCGAAGGAGCCGCTCTTGCCATGTCAATCCTTTCATATCTTCATAAAAGAAACATCAGGACTATGGCCACCACACATTATAGCGAGCTTAAGATTTATGCATTATCAACTGAAGGAGTTCTTAATGCCTCCTGTGAATTTGATGTTGAGTCTCTTAGACCAACTTATCGGCTTTTAATCGGAATTCCCGGAAAGAGCAATGCATTTGCGATTTCAAGCAAGCTTGGCCTTCCTGAACATATAATAGAAGAAGCCGGAAAGCTTATCGGAAAACAGGAACGCACCTTTGAAGATCTTATCAGTGATTTGGAGGAAAGCCGGATTACCATAGAGAAGGAACAGGATGAAATCCGGCAATATAAAGCCGAAATAGAAAAGCTTAAGCAGAGTCTCGCCAAGAAAAGCGAGAATTTGGAAGCAAGCCGTGCACGTATCATTAATGAAGCAAAGGAACAGGCTTCAATGATAATAAGTGAAGCAAAGGAATATGCTGATGAAAGCATCCGCAAATTCAACCGCTGGCTTCAGCAGGGCGGAAATGTCAAGGATATGGAGGAAGAAAGAGCAAAGCTTCGTGAAAAACTGGGTGACAGTTCAGATTTACCCATTGTAAATGCTCCTAAATCCGGGAAAAAGGTTGATCTTAAAACCCTAAAAATCGGTGATTCGGTATTTGTTACAAGTCTCGGATTAAGAGGAACAGTAAGCACTCTGCCAAATTCTAAAGGTGATTTGCTTGTACAGATGGGGGCTCTTAACTCACAGGTCAATGTAAAAGATTTAGAAGCCATAGAGGACGAAGATGATACGCCAAAGCGTAATGTCAGTACTAAAGCCGGAAAAATCAAGATGTCAAAATCAGCCACCATAAGTCCCGAGATAAACCTAATCGGTAAAACAGTCGATGAAGCTTTGGCTCTGCTGGATAAATATCTCGATGATGCATATTTATCACATATACCGAAGGTAACAATTATCCACGGCAGAGGAACAGGTGCACTGCGAAATGCTGTGCATGGATTCCTAAAGAAATCAAAATACGTTAAAAGCTATAGAATCGGCGGTTTCAATGAGGGTAATACAGGTGCCACTATAGTTGAATTCAAATAATATATTGAGGAGGCTAAAACCTCCGTTGTCAGTTGTTGTTTTTTATAGTATATTGAGGAGGCTAAAACCTCCGTTGTCAGTTGTTTAATATTATAGTATATTGAGGAGGTTTGGATATGACATCAAAACAAAAAATATTAATAGTTGATGATGATGTTAACATTGCTGAGCTTATATCTCTATATCTTACCAAGGAATGCTTTGATACAAAAATTGTTCATGATGGAGAGGCAGCGATCAGGGAATTTAGTTCCTATCAGCCGAATCTGATACTGCTTGATCTTATGCTGCCCGGAATCGACGGATACGAGGTATGCAGAGAAATTCGAAAAACATCGAAGGTGCCTATTATCATGCTGTCCGCTAAAGGCGAGGTTTTTGACAAGGTTCTGGGACTGGAGCTTGGTGCAGACGATTATATAATCAAACCATTTGATTCAAAAGAATTGGTAGCAAGAGTACGGGCTGTACTAAGAAGATTTAAGCCGGCTATTGAAGAAAACGAGGAAGAACTGCCTACCGGTGATTATGTAAAATATCCTGATTTAATAATAAACATCAGCAATTACTCCGTGCAATACTTTGGAAAAAACATTGATATGCCGCCTAAGGAGCTGGAACTGTTTTATTTTCTTGCATCCAATCCTAATCAGGTGTTTACCAGAGAACAGCTTCTTGATCATATCTGGGGCTATGAATATTACGGCGACACCAGAACGGTTGACGTTCATATTAAAAGACTAAGAGAAAAGATTAAGGATCATAAAGATTGGAGCATATCAACCGTATGGGGAATTGGGTACAAATTTGAAGTACGTAACTCAGNACGATAATTGACAACTAATTATGGAAGGCAGGTCATTTTCATGAAAAAAACCTTATGGTCAAGACTTATCATATGCTTTCTTATTTCAACCGTGACTGTCTTCGTATTACTAAATACATATGGTATGTCTATTCTGAAAAATAGGATAAAAAAAGATCAAATAAACCTCTTATACAAAGAGGCCTCATTAATTGCAAATGCATATAGAGGCAATATTTTTGATGAAAATAATGAGCTGAATGACCTGGCTTCCCGGTTTACATCCATTGANACCTACTTAAATATTCGTGTCTGGATAGTGTCTCGTGACGGAAGCATTGTTGCTGATTCCTCTAATGTAAATAACCCCCCAAATACAAATATTAATGATATAGATCCCGATTTTTTAAGTAAAAATATAAATGAGAATACAACATTAGGCAATTTGCTCCATGAGCCCATGCTAAGTGTAATTCAAAGAATAGATTACAATTTTCAATTAAGAGGGTTTATTGTGCTGCATTCGCCAATGAGTGAGTTGGAAAACAGGGCAAATATATACCTTGATGTAGCCAATATATGCTTCCTTGTGTTTTTCCCGCTGCTGTTGATTATTTTTATTTATATATATTGCATTACTGCAAAACCTTTAAAAAAATCAATACATGCAGCAAAGGAATTTAGCTCCGGCAATTATAATTATAAGCTTGTCAGCAAGGGACTTAGTGAATACAGAGAGCTTAACGCAGCAATTTTATATATGGCTGAGGAAATTAGTAAGCTGGATGATTATCAGAAGAAATTTGTCGCAAACATATCTCACGATTTCAGATCTCCCCTTACCTCTATAAAGGGTTATGCCGAAGCCATTATGGATGGTACCATTCCCACAGATATGCAGGATAAGTATCTTAGTATAATAGTAGATGAGACAGAAAGGCTGAATAAATTAACCTCAGGCTTATTGGAGCTTAACAGATTCGATACCCGAAGTNCCCTGCTTGATATCGTATCCTTTGATATAAACCTGATTATTAAGAAAACGGCTGAAAGCTTTGAAGGGGCTTGCAGAGACAAAAAGATAACACTAAACCTTGTGTTTACCGAGGAAGAAACCTATGTTGATGCAGATATAGGAAAGATTCAGCAGGTGCTTTATAATCTCATAGACAATGCCATCAAATTCAGTCATAATAATTCACAAATTAAGGTTTCTACAGAAGAAAAAGGCGACAAGATTTTTGTGTCTGTAAAAGATTATGGTATAGGGATACCTAGAGATTCAATTAAGAAGATATGGGATCGTTTCTATAAGACTGATACCTCCAGGGGCAGGGATAAGAAAGGTACAGGTCTGGGTTTATCTATAGCAAAGGAAATAATCCAGTCTCATAACGAAAATATTAACGTAATAAGTACTGAAGGAGTAGGAACAGAATTTATCTTCTCTCTGAAAAAGTCGGCAGAATGATATTACAGTCTGCAGTCATGGAATAATAATTATTCTGTTTCAACCGGATTAATCCATTTGCCCTGAATATTCATTCCCGGGAAATTGTTCTGTCTTAAAGCCTCGTATATAATAATTGCTGCACTGTTGCCAAGATTTAATGATCTTATGTCTCCTACCATCGGTATACGGATACAATTCTCCATATTAGTCAGCAGCAGTTCCTCAGGAATTCCCGCACTTTCTTTGCCAAACATAATATAGCAGTCCGGCTCATACCTTACTTCGGTATAAGCTTTTACTGCTTTTGTAGTGGCCATATAAATCTTAGGATTATTATTTTTTTCCAGAAAATCATGCAGACTGTCATATACCTTATAGTCCAGATTATCCCAGTAATCCAGCCCTGCTCTTTTTATCTGCTTTTCATTCAGGCGAAATCCCATTGGCTCAATTAAGTGCAAAGCAGTACCCGTCGCCACACAGGTTCTGCCGATATTACCGGTATTTGCAGGAATCTCCGGCTCTAATAATACAATATTCAATTACTATTCACCCTTAACAGCAATATTAATATCTATACTTTTGTTTTCCTCATATACGAATGGAACACATATATTTTTGTATATGTATGAGAAAATGACATTGTGCCGTTACCTATAGTCGGTGGTGTGATATCGATATCTATTCCTTGAGTCGAGAAGATAGTGGCAGCATTGCCAAGGATCATATTTCCCAGTTCGCTTATTGCACTCATTGCGAAATCATCCATCTCCGAAATAGGCATCATTATCATCTTAGATGCAATATCTAATGCTATTTCGTGCTCAAAAGATATCATAACCTGACCCTTCATTTTTCCGGTAAATCCGATTATTATTAGAATGGTATTATCTAAAAATATCGGATCTCTGATAAAAGGTTTACCATACTTAGGCTCTATAAAGCACATTTCCTTAAATATTTTAGTAGACGCCATTAAAAAGGGGTTAATATGATCCACATTAATCATTGCCATTCATGTGACCTCCTAAGTATCTTCCAATAGCCTATCTTTCGTACATAATATATATTATATTTTAGCTTCTTGGTGTTTCTTAACAAATCGTTCAATTCTTTCAATTGCAATTCTCAGATTATCAATTGAATAAGCATAGGATATCCTTAGATACCCTTCTCCGCATGCTCCAAACGCTGTTCCCGGAACAACAGCAACCTTTTCCTCCATAAGCAACCGGGTGGCAAATTCATCAGATGTCATATTTAAACTCTTGATACTTGGAAATACATAGAAGGCTCCAAACGGCTCAAAGCACGAAAGCCCCATATTATTAAATGCATGCACAAGAAACCTTCTTCGCTTATCATATGCATCTCTCATCATCTCAACATCAGAATCCCCATTTTTCAATGCTTCGACCGCTGCATATTGGCTAGTGGTAGGAGCACACATTATCGCAAATTGATGTATCTTGGTCATCTGTTCTATAATATTGGCAGGTCCGGTGGCATAACCAAGTCTCCATCCTGTCATAGCATAAGATTTTGAAAATCCATTTATTACAATTGTACGCTCCTTCATACCGGGGAAGGATGCTATGGACACATGCCTGTTTTTATAGGTAAGTTCTGAATATATCTCATCAGAAACTACATATAAATCATTATCAATAATTACATCAACAATATCCTTCAAATCCTCATAATCCATAACAGCACCTGTAGGATTATTTGGATATGCAAGCACTAATATCTTGGTTTTATCCGTAATTGCTGAGATAAGCTCCTGCCTTGTCAATTTAAAATCATTTTCTCCCTTAAGATTGATGACAACAGGCACCCCTCCGGCAAGGAGTGTGCAGGGATGATAAGACACATAGCAGGGCTGAGGTATAAGTACCTCATCACCTTTATCAATCATTGCACGAAAAGCCAAATCAATGGCTTCACTTCCTCCTACAGTAACCAGAGTTTCATGCTCATAATCATATTGTAAGCCAAATCTCCTGTTTAGATAATTACAGATTTCAATTTTCAGTTCTTTAAGACCTGAATTTGATGTATAAAAGGTTCGGCCTTTCTCTAAAGAATATATACCTTCTTCTCTAATACGCCAGGGCGTGTCAAAATCAGGTTCTCCAACACCTAATGAAATGGCATCCTTCATCTCAGTTACAATATCAAAGAACTTTCTGATTCCTGATGGCTGAATACTTATTACATTTTTCGATAGTGGATTTCTCAAGGGCTAATCAACATCCTTTCATCTCGCTTATCCTGTTCCAGAGGCAGACCATGTTCTTTATATTTTTTTAAAACAAAATGAGTAGAAGTACTTTGCACTCCATCCATTGGAGCCAGTTTTGCTGATACAAAATTAGCAACCTCTTTCATGGTTTTACCCTCAATAATTACCGTTAGATCAAATCCGCCGGACATAAGATAAACCGATTGAACCTCATCAAACCGATAGATTCTTTCAGCAATTTTATCAAATCCCAACCCCCTCTGTGGAGTAACCTTCACCTCAATCAAGGCGGTAACTCTCTCACCATTATTAACCTTATCCCAATTAATTAAGGTTGGATATCCGCATATAATATGTTCATCCTCAAGCTGCTTAATAATTGCCTTTACTTCTTCTTCAGTGGATCCTAACATAATAGCCAGATCCGCTGCAGATAATTTGCTGTTTTTGTCAATAGCTGATAGTATCTTTTCTCTCATACCTTACCTCTCATTCTGACACCAACGTCGGTTTATTATTTGTTCACATCACCTTATATAATTCATCCATTCTGGGTGGTTCCAAGTATCTCTTTTCATCACCGTTAATAACAATCCGATCATTTCCCTCTACTATGCGTCCAATAATACAGGCCGGTATCCCTTCCTCTTTAAGTTTGTCCACTAACAGATTGGCTTTATCACATACAATTAACATGCAGCCGCTTGAAATAAGCATATATGGATTAAGGTCAAAGAATTCACATATCTCAACTGTCTCCTGTCTAAGCTGAATTTTCTGCAAATCCACCTCAAGCCCAACTCTGCCCGCTGCACCGATTTCCCATAATGCTCCGAATATTCCGCCCTCCGTAACATCATGCATTGAGGTTATACCAACCTTCATGGCAATCTTTGATTCGGGAACCACAGATATGTAATCAATCATTTTTTGTGCTTCTTTGATAAAATCTGCAGGATACTTGGAAAGCAGCTCTTTCTCTTTCTCTTTTGCTATTATAGCTGTTCCTTCCAAGCCCGCCCATTTAGTCATAACAATTTCCTGACCGGGTCTTGCTCCTGATGTCTTAATCATATCTGATTTCTTCATCTTTCCAATACCGGTTACGGTAACAATCGGCTGACACACCGTCTTGGTTACCTCTGTATGTCCGCCAAGAACCTCGATACCCAACTGTTCACAAACCTTGTCAACATCATGCATCATATTCCTTAGCTCAGCTTCTGTCGTGTTTTCAGGCAGTAATACCGAAAGCATTACGCCAATAACATCAGCACCACTGGAAGCTATATCATTAGCAGTTATATGAATCGCAAGGGTTCCGATGTCCTTAACCGTTCCCGTGATGGGATCTGTGGACATTACAATTACTTCGTCACCGTTAAGATCAATTATGCTGCAGTCCTCTCCTATGGCAGGGCCTACCAGCACTTCTTCTCTTCTATGCTTAATCTGTTTTAAAACAGACCTTTTCAAAACCACCTCGGGTATCTTTCCAATCTTCATAAGATACCTCCTAATCCTGCTGTTTTATTCATCCTCAAGACCTTCCTCATCCCAATCAGAATCCCAATAGACGTCATCCTGAAGCTGTTCATTCTGATTGTCTGTATTATTCTGTGTGTCTTGCTCCTCCTGATTATTATCAAAATCAGAATCCCATTCCTGATCATTATTGTCATCACTATCCGCTCCCTCAGGATTATCGGGAACTTTTTCAACTTCTTTAGTTCCTACCGTAATATACCTTGGAGCAGGATTATAACTGCTTTTATTTATAAGTGTTCTGCTGACTTCAACACCATTTTCATAAACTATTTTATAAAGCTCCGCCCTATAACCGGTGTGAGCTGACTGAGTCACCTTCTTGTAGGTCACCGGTTTTGATGGATCCTCATAAATAACATCGGGAGGTGGAGGTGTCTCAGATAACACTCTGGTCTCAAATACTATTTTTCTGCTGTTTGTGTCTCTGGTTTCATGCCCCCATATATTGAAAGTAATTCTCCGTCCCTTCGTATAAGCTTGAATCAGTATGGGAACATCCGTATTATTCTTAAATTTTAAATCTTTATAAGTTCCGGCTATGGCTGCATCCCTGGATAAATCCACATAGCTTATTGTCATTGAATGGGCATGTCGCTCAACGACCTCCAATTCAGCTTCCAATACCGCATTATATAATGTCGTGGTAACTTGACAAGCACCTCCGCCAACACTGTCAATGACCTTTCCTTCCTTATATGCCCCTGCTTTATAATATCCGTTCTTACTGTTAAATGGGGCCAAATGTTCGTAACCGGAAAAAACTTCTCCCGGATAAACAACTGTATTATTAATAAGTCTGGCTCCATTAGCAAGATTTGCCGCACGCCCCTCGGCAGAATCCGCATACTCTGTACTAAAGCTGCCTAAAAGCGTATTGCACTTTTCCACAATCTCTATTGTATAGATAGGAGCAACATCCTCCATATAAGCATCTAAAATAATGTTGTTTTTATCCCATGCATTTGATATCGTATCAATGATGCTTGATACAGTCGCATCAACATTTACCTTTTTGCCCGGTACATGGTCTGTGTAGACCATTTCCCCATTTATTCTTGCTACGGTAGCATTTACCGGTTCTATATTGAATTCTGTCACCTTGGTTGACACTAATTCTCTGACAAGGTTTTCATCCAGCGTATATTTCAGAGAATAATTAATCCCGTCATGTTCAATATCCTTTAAATCCTTATACCTTCTGATAAGGTTTCCTGTTGTTCCAAGCTTAAGCGCCTGTTCAATGACATTTCTTGTCTTATATGAATACCCNAGGTCTCCAATCTTGGCAGTAACCATATTATTATATACTTGTATTGATATCTCTCTATCCCGAAGTTCACGTACATAATTTTCAATTTTTTCTTCGGCTTCTTTAACAGTTAAACCGCCAACATCAACTCCATCAATAAAAACACCCTTAGTTATCCTATTGTTTTCAGCTGCATATGCACAAGAGGCGTTCCCAAATACCACCAAGGAAATGGTTAATACTATAACCGCGTAAAAATAAGTCACGCGCTTTTCCATATAAACCTCCCTCCTAAGAATAACAATATTGATACATGATTTTCCCGGTGTTTTTATGATTTCTTCCTATTTTAACACAAACTCAGGAAGAATCAAGAAAATCTTACTCAATTGACAATTCTTATTGAGTTATGTATATTATTTAAATATACTAAGTATCATCGGTAAAGTCATTGAAATAACAAGAAGAATTATTATTATGGTAGATATTATTTTTCTGGTTCTCTTATTATGCCAATTTAACACAATATCACCTCGCTCCTGTACATATTTTCGCACGTTGGTTGAAACCTTCCTCTTTTTTAATGTTTATATAGATTCCGAAAGGCTGTGAATAACCTATGGTTAATTTTATCTGTATATGCCTGTTAATTATCTTCGCCCTATGGCTTAACTATGAGATAGGTAAGAGCAATAAGCTTACAAATAAAAGCAGAGACGAATTCTGGAATAAGGAATCCTTGGCAAACACGACACGAAAAGCTGATATCTCCGGCTTAGATTATATATCTGTCCCAATAGAAAAACTACCTATGGACAATCATCCTGATCCCACAATAAATTCATACCGTGATACTATTCTCTCACATTCTAATAAAAAAATACTCAATTTAAATGGTTTTTCTAACACAGATTTAAAATTAAAATATGGTGTATCAAATTTAAAATTACTTTCTGAATATGACAATAATTATACGGTTCTGATTGCAACACTAAATAAATGGGGCGAACGTTTATACATAAACGGCTGTCATAATGATGCTCTGTCTGTTCTTGAAGCAGCTTTAGACTGCAATTCAGATGCCCACAAAACCTTTGAACTGCTGGCAAAAATCTATTCTGAATTAGGTTTTTATAATAAAATCGACCTATTGATTGATAAAATCAACTCTACCCCTATTCGGGATAAAGAAGCTCTATTAAGAAAAATACAAAAGCATAGAGCTTAGGATATAATCAGGTGATTTTCCGTCTGTAAACATTTGGAAACATGGTTAATTATGATTAATATTTTAAATTATTTCATCATATCATTCAAGGACAATTTCTCATTATTTATTCTTAGCCCCATATATCTTCATACCATATGTACAGTATTCTCTTAAAAAGCATTGCTCACACTTTGGATTTCTTGCATTACAGATACTTCTTCCATGAGTTATGATCTGAATGTTGTATGGTATCCACTGTTCTCTGGGGAGCTTTTTCATTAATTCGAATTCTATCTTAACCGGATCTTCTTCCTTAGTAAGCCCTAGGCGATTAGAAACCCTTTTTACATGTGTATCCACAACTATGCTGGGCTCATTATAAATATTTCCTCTTATAACATTCGCGGTTTTTCTCCCTACCCCGGCAAGACTTGTTAATTCCTCTATCTCTTTCGGAACAATCCCGTTATACTCGGTCAAAAGCCTATGTGCACAAGCAATAATATTCTTTGCTTTATTTCTATAAAAACCTGTGGAATGAATATCCCTCTCTAACTCTCTAATATCTGCGTATGCAAAATCCTCAAGGCGGGTATATTTTTTAAATAGCTTATCTGTAACCTGATTAACTCTTTCGTCCGTACATTGAGCACTTAGAATAGTTGCAATCAGCAGCTGCCAAGGCGTTTCATAATTTAAAAAGCATCTACCCTCTGTACCATATACTCTGTTAAGAGAAGATATTATGTTTTGTATTCTTACTTTTTCTTTTTTGGATATTCCGGTACCGGCCATATGATATCCCTCTATTCTTCTTTAATAACTTTGATATTTGCTGACTTTGTTATTGGATCCCTGTTATCATAATCAAATAAAATAATACATTCACCCTTTATGGCTTTACCCTGCCTTGCCGATTTCATAACGTCAAAATCAAATTTCTCAAGATGTATCCTTGATCCCTTAATCTTATGGTTTTCACTTATTTGTTTGAATTTATGATAAGGAATAGGAGTTCCGGAATAATCCGGTCTGTTTTTCAATGCCTCTCTCAAGCAAATATCAAAAACAAGTATTTCTTTAAATACCGCAAGTCTTTCTTTAGCATCATTTATAAGCATTTCATTATTATATTCATCATCTTTGGTCTTATCATTCATAATATCCTTATAAAATTCCAACAGGATTTCATATCGCTTAATTCTTGAATGTGATAATTCGTAAAGCCCGTTCTCATTGTAATAATGGTATAGTGAAGCATACAGCTTCATAGGAGTATCAAAAAAGTGCTCAAGATACTCCATGGAATACACAAACTGGCCGCTGTTATAATAAATCTCTACCATATCGCTAATGCCCTTAAGCTCTATTATCTCATCATAGGTAAGGTGCTTCGTATATAAAACCTCATAAGGAGGTTCACTGTTATAAACAATCCCATAGTCCTTACATTCGCTCTCAATTGCAGAACCCTTAAGAACCTTTAAAAATCCAAGCTGAAGCTGGTCAGGCTTTAGCTGATAAACATCCTTAAAGGATTTTTCAAATGAAGAATAATCCTCAAGCGGAAGTCCTGCAATCAGGTCCAGATGCTGATGGATGTTATGTGAATTTCTTATGTGCTTCACATTAGCAGACAGTCTGTTAAAATCCACCTTTCTCCTGATAACCTTCATTGTATCGGGATTGGTTGTCTGTACTCCGATTTCAAATTGAATGAGTCCCGGTCTTAAGCTGTCTAAGATTTCTAACTCCTCATTACTTAATAAATCTGCCGTAATCTCAAAATGAAAATTAGTTATGCCATTATCATGCTCCTTAATAAACTTCCAAATTTCCATGGCACGCTCTTTATTGCAGTTAAAAGTTCTGTCAACAAATTTAATCTGAGGTATCTTATGTTCTAAAAAAATCTTAAGCTCTGATTTCACAAGATCCAAACTGCGATACCTTACACCTCTTTGAGCAGAGGATAGACAATAACTGCATGAATACGGACATCCGCGACTGCTTTCATAATATATAATCTTATTCCTATGGGTATCTATATCGGGGTAAGCAAAAGGGATATCATTTAGCGGCATTAACCTTCGTGGCGGTGTCTGTATAACCTCCCCATCTTTCTTATGGGCTTCCTGATCCTTTCTTGCACTGTCTTTAAATGCAATACCATTAATATTATCAAGCTCCTTACCATCTCTTTGATAATACTCAACAAGCTCATAAAATGTCTTCTCACCCTCTCCAATTACTATACCATCAAGTTCCTTATATTTTAACAGGTATTCTCTGACATTATAGGATACTTCAGGACCTCCGAACCATATCTTAACCTGAGGTTGTACCTTTTTCAGACTTTCAATAATCCGTAATATCATAGCTATATTCCATATATAGCATGAAAATGCCACAATATCTGCCTTATGAAGATATATTCCGCGTAAAATTTCCTCTTTAGTATGATTTATCGAATACTGAGAAATAAAAATACTATCCCTGTATCCGTCTGAATAAGACCTTAGGCTGTGAACAGCAAGGTTTGTATGAATATATTTGGCGTCTATGGCTACTAATAAGATTTTCATGGCTGTCGTTCCTTTGTATTATATTATAACCAAATGGACTAATCCTGCTTAATAAGCAGATTAGGAGCTCAAAATGCCGTGCATTTTTCGCTCGCGTTGCACTTATCCATGTTAAACATCCCATTTATATGACATAAAATCATGTCATATAAATGCGTTGTTTAACATGGACTAATCTGCTTATTCGCGGACATTATATCATAAATTTGCGGATTTAGCTTGAAAACCTTCGATTTTTTAAATAATTTTATAGCGTGGTTTTTTTTCTCCCATAATAAAGTAGCGTATATAATCATCCATAAATATTGCCAAGGGGGATAATAAAAACCATATAACAGTATAGTAGATGCATATCTGTCCCATAAGATTATACGGATAATCAGAATAATCCCATACATTAAGGTTAAGCCATATATTAACTATTAATCCTGTGATTAGTTCCACTGTGGTTATTATAACAGCTGATATTATCATTTGCTTAATTAATGCAATCTCGCCTGATTGTACTTCATTTATTAATCCTATAAGTATAAAGCAGATTCCACCTGCTGCCAGCATGGATATATGTGAATATCCTCTGAATATTATCTCAATCCCACCATAAGCAAATCCGCCGATTAAAAACAACAGAATATATTTGAGCACATTATTACTTCGTAAAAGCATAGTCTTTCCTTTCTGCTTTCTAATGTAAAAAGTTAAGTAGTTTTATGTTATTAGTTTAATATGCTCACATATTTTTGAATTATCTTTTTAATATTCATATACCATAATATACATTTGTTTGTAAATAACGGTTTGTAAATAACGTAAAAAGGACAGTCGAAGCTGTCCTTTTTCGGAGAAGGTATTTTGTTACTTATGGGGGGTGTAGCAAAAAACTATATAATGTATTGGGGTTTACATACTTAGTATACCATATAAACTAATACAAGTCTGCACAAACTTTACAAAATTTAAGGCTGTTTTTCGTCATTTTCTACAAAGGTTCTTGATTCTGAGGTTCAAATAGCACTTCAAATTCTTCTCTGGTTATGCGTTCTTTTTCTAATAACAAGTCTACACAAGCATCAAGTTTATCTCTGTTCTCGGTGAGAATTTTTTTTGCGTTCTCATAGCAATCATTAATAATATTCCTTACTTCCTCATCGATTTTATTAGCCACATTATCACTGTAGTTTCTGATATGTCCCCAGTCTCTTCCGATAAAGACCTCATCCTCATCCTGTTCGTAATTAACCATTCCAATCTCATCAGAGAAACCATAACGGGTTATCATCGCTCTCGCTTTTTTTGTAGCCACCTTGATGTCATGCGAGGCTCCTGTTGTAATATCCTCAAGCACCAGCTCTTCAGCAGCTCTGCCTCCCAGAAGCACTGTAATCTCCTGAAGCATTTGTCCTCTGGTATTGAACATTTCATCCTTTTCAGGAAGAGGCATTGTAAAGCCCGCNGCTCCAACTCCTGTCGGAATGATTGAAACTGTGTATACCGGTCCTACATCAGGCAGAACATGGAAAAGTATTGCATGTCCGGCTTCATGATACGCCGTAATACGCTTTTCTTTATCACTGATAACCTTGCTTTTTTTCTCCGTTCCTATACCCACCTTGATAAATGCTTTCTTGATATCCTCACTGTTAATAAAGCTTCTATTCTCCCTTGCTGCTCCGATAGCGGACTCATTCATAAGATTCTCAAGGTCAGCTCCTGTAAATCCGGCAGTGGTCTGAGCAATCTGCTTTAAGTCCACATCGTCACCTAAAGGTTTTCCTTTGGAATGCACACGAAGAATTTCTTCTCTACCTTTAACATCAGGACGTCCCACAGAAACTTTTCTGTCAAAGCGACCCGGTCGCAGTATCGCAGGATCCAATATATCCACCCTGTTAGTTGCAGCCATAACGATAATTCCCTCATTTACTCCAAATCCATCCATCTCTACAAGCAATTGGTTTAAGGTCTGCTCTCTTTCGTCATGACCGCCGCCAAGTCCTGTGCCTCTTCGCCTTGCTACTGCATCAATCTCATCTATAAATACAATACAAGGTGAATTTTTCTTGGCATCCTCAAATAAATCTCTTACTCTGGATGCTCCGACACCTACAAACATCTCGACAAAATCAGAACCTGATATGGAGAAAAACGGCACTCCGGCTTCACCTGCCACTGCCTTTGCAAGCAGAGTCTTTCCTGTTCCGGGAGGTCCAACCAGCAGAACTCCCTTTGGGATTCTGGCTCCCACCTGAATATATTTCTTAGGAGATTTTAAAAAGTCAACTATTTCCTTAAGCTCATCCTTTTCTTCATCAAGTCCTGCAACATTCTTAAAGGTGGTTTTCTTACTATCCTCTGTACTTAGCTTTGCCCGGCTCTTTCCAAAATTCATAACCTTGCTGTTTCCACCACCCACAGAGGTTTGATTTGATAAGAATGAGAACAATGCTATTACTACAATAAACATTAGAATATACGGCAGGACATTGGATAAGAACCAATTTGGTTTGGTTATACCATGCCTTGTATAATCTACACCTGCATCCTTTAATAGCATCTCTACTTCCCCAACATCTGAAGCATGGAAGCTTTTCCTTGCCTCTCTGTCATTAAATAATACCCTGACTTCACCTGTTGGTACCTCTACATTAGGATATATATCAACATAACTAACCCTACCCGCTTCCAAATCCTCATCGAAACGGGCACGGTTATATGCATTCTGATTATTAATCTCCAAACTGTCGGACAGGAAAACCGTAATAAAAATTATGGCCAGAATAATTAAGTAAAAACCGTATCCCTTTATTTGCTTTCTCACTAAACGACCTCCTACTAAATATTTTACACTACCCCAATATAAGGTAGATTTCTATATTTCTGCTGATAATCCAAGCCATATCCCACCACGAATTCATCAGGTATCTCGAATCCGACGTATTTTACATCGACCTCTACGACTCTTCTCTCAGGCTTGTCGAGCAGAGTACAGATATTAAGGCTCTCGGGCATTCTGCTGCTTAAAAGCTCTTTTAAATATGCAAGCGTTCTGCCCGAATCAATAATATCCTCTATAATAAGCACATCCTTATCCTGTATAGATTCGTCCAGATCCTTAACAATCCTTACTCTTCCTGAACTTACCTTCTCATCTCCATAGCTGGAGACTGACATAAAGTCCATAGTAACAGGTACAGTAATTCTTTTTGCCAAATCACAGCTAAAAAATACACTTCCCTTCAAAATACACACAAGATGTACACTTTTACCTTCATAGTCCTTACTAATCTGTTTCGCCAACTCATCTATTCTCTCTTTAATCTGCTCTTCTGATATTAAGACTCTTATATTATCTATCATCTTCCTTCTCCTTTGAATTAATAAAAATCATAGATAGTATTTTCTTTGTAGTCTCAGTTATCTTATACTTTTCACTTATTCGATTGCCATATCCTATTATCCAAAGAATATGACTTCCATCGGCAACAAGAAATATCTCATCCCGTTTATCCTTAGGAATTTTTTCATCAATAAAATAGTCCTTAAGCTTTTTATTTCCTCCCTGACTGTCTATCTGCAGGTAATCTCCGGGTTTTCTTGTTCTAAGTATAAGAGTATTCTCTATTTTATCATAATCAAACCACTTCACACAACTGTTTTCAGGAAATGCTTTGTTCTTTTCGTGATCAAAGACCTCTGTCTCAATATATATTCCGTATTGCTTAAGTTCTGTTCTTCCGGGAACTGATATTTCCACAGACTCACCCGGCTCACGATGTAAATGCTTCTTCTCACCTTCTAATGGAATGTATATACTTACCCTGTCATATTCCTTCTGTGCAATCATTCCATAGGGAAGGTTAATCATTTTACCTACCTGCATCTTGCCAAGCGATAATACATTGTCCACATGCTTAGATTCGATATCCTTTAAACTCCCCGCAAGATTGCCGAGTATTTTTCTTACTATACCCTTCCTAATAACGATGTCTTCCTTCCTCAGATTACGGTGATCGTATTCATAGAATCCGTCATGATCGCTTACTATGGCTTCATATCTTTCATTAATATATTTATCAATGAAACTGTATGCCTCCTCAATATGACCGGCTGCATTAGTAATGTGCTCTATGACATTGGAATTTATGTGCTCCTTAACGAATCCCAGCACCTGATTTCTAATTTTATTTCTTGTATATATATCGCTAAGGTTTGTAGAATCCTCCTGATACTTCAACCCGTTTTTTTTAATATATGCTTCAATCTCTTCCCGGGTAATAGGCAGAAGCGGTCGAATAACAACAATACTGCCGGCATCCGTATTCATATTAATAATAGAGTCCATACCGGTCAATCCTTTAACCGCACTTCCTCTGAACAAATTAAGCAAAAATGTCTCTGCATTATCGTTCTTATTATGTGCAACAGCCACCTTATTGCACCCAAATCTGTCAGAAGCATCCGTAAAAGCCTTATAGCGAACCCTTCGTCCGGCCTCCTCCTCAGAGAGTCCTTCATGCCCGGCCAGAGAAATAACATCAAAATGATAAGCACAATACGGAAGTTTTAAGCCTTCACATAATGACTTTACAAAAGCCTCGTCCCTGTCTGCCTCCTCATTCCTGATGCCGTGATGTACATGCACCACAAAAAAATCCACGTCAGAATCTTGATACAGAGTAGATAGTATATGCAAAAGGCATACCGAATCTGCCCCGCCGGATACACCAACGAGGATTCTGTCTCCATTTTCTATTAGGTTATGGGAATTAATATAGTCAGATACTTTTTTTAACATGATATCCTTATTCGGCAGTAAATTGTCGGTTCACTGTATCAATAGTATTCTAATCCTTTCTATATGAAATTTCAATGCTATTTTCTCCCCTAACCCTATTTTAGCCAAATTCCGGCCGTAATAATAGTCATATCATCCATGGGAACATAATTTCTTTGTGATAATGAATGGTCTAAGATACGATTGGCTATCTCCTGCGGATTATTACTCTTTATGTCCATAATAACCTTCTCCATATATATCTCCTTATCCACTGTCTGCAGGCAGTCAAGAACTCCGTCCGTAACCATAATTATTATATCCCCTTCATACAGCTTCTTTGTTACAGAATCATAATCCACCGATTTGAACATGCCTATGGGAAGAGTCGTAGAACTGATAGTTTCTACCCAATTATCTCGTTTTATGAATGTGGATGCCGCTCCAATCTTTACAAATTCACACATACCGGTACAAAGATTAATGGTTCCGATATCTATGGTCGAAAATGTCTGCTTATCTGCCTTAAGAACAAGATTTGAATTGATAAGCCTAATGGCAGTCTCAGTTTTAAACCCGGCCTCCAAAAGCTGCTCAAGCAGTGCCAATACGGTCTCGCTTTCATCTGCCGCTTCCTTTCCTGTACCCATACCATCGGCAAGAGCTATAACCTCTTCTCCGCTTTCCAGCTTCATTATAGAAAAATTATCTCCCGATATATTATTCTTCATAGCCCTTGCCACACCTGTCAGAACCTTAAATTTAGTGTCCTCAAAAAATATATATTCTTCATAATTCTTGGAAAATACTGACTTTGAAGCAGCTGAGACTACGAACCTGACCCCTAATACTTCTGAAATCCAAGATGCTGCTTCCTTAGTTGTAATACACCGTCTTCTTCCTACAGCGGCACTTAATACAATCTCCCTTCTCTTATCAGTTCTCTCCAGTACAGTGATACTTTTCACATCAATATGATGTGCTCTTAATCTTCTTATTATCTTATTCTCTTCGCTTCTCATAACCCTTGCCGCACCGTAAATATCACCGGTTAGCGAATGAATGGCCGATGAAACCTCTTTAAGCTGTCCTGCAATCACTTCTCTGCTTTCAGCCAGTCTGTTACCCCATATATTATTCAGTTTGGCAATCTCAAATCCTCTGTTGGTTTCCAGTACAAGCTCATCTGAGCAAATACAGTGTTCCATAAAATATGCCGGAACATCATTAGTCTCAATATATCCTTTTTTCTCTGCGGTCTCAAACAAATCACATGTAGCCTTATACGCTTCCTTAAAATGCTTTTCCCAGCAGAAAGTGCAGTTTCTGCAATTTTTACATAGTCTTTCAGATATATCCTCAAAGATTAAATCAATTTCCTTTTGTCTAAGCCTCATCTGTCTTTCAGTAATGGTTTCTAAAATTTTGGATAATTTTAAAAACGATTCTGAAAAAATCCTCATTCTTGTATTAGTCAGTTTCTTCAAGTTGTCTAACGTCAAAAGATTCTGTCCTGCTCCATCCCTGTCCTGTTCAACTCTATAAACAATACTTTTTGGCAGCAATGTGAATAATAATAGAGCAGAGCTTAATGCTCCTATTTCTTTAACTGATAATCCGACATCCTCATAGATTATGCTAATAATAGCAACCGTCATTGTAAAAACCGCAGCAGTTGGAATTCTTCCCAGACTACGAAACAATGCCGGAACTATTCCCATCATAGTAAGCCAACCTATACCGTTAAGAGATGCTCCCCGAAGACTTAAAGTAATGCCGGACACCGCCCCTGTAACTGCTCCCTGACCCGCACCATACTTATATGTAATAAGCATTATCACAAAATAAACTGCCGTCTCTATTGGAGCTATGTAAGGATTATTTATATTTGGTATTCCGTAGATGAGCAGCGAGATCATTACGCTCAGGCTAATCATTTCCTCATTGGTCATTTTTGTACCTTTTGGCTGCTTTGCAATAAAGCCTATTCCTATACTGAATATTAATCCTGATACATAAGCAATAATAGCTTCCATTAAAGCCATAATAATAAAATCCATATTCCATCCGTTAGCGGCCGCCTCCATCATTGCGTATATTCCTAAAGATATGGCAGGTATATAGAAGTAGATTTTTGTTGGCAGCTCCTTTTTCTTAATTAAAGGTGATTCCAATAATATAATAGCACTAATCATGGTAAGCAGGTATTTTAACACCATAGTTGGCGGCATAACTGATCCTATCCCCGCCAGAATAGTTATAAAAAGTAATCCCGGACTAACCTTTTCCATGTATGCCGCTGCAAAAAATCCAATAGCAAGCGGACTGATGCCTAAAAAAGTTGCCCTGGCGGTTGCAAATCCTATAACAAAAATCATAACAGCTTTTTTAATATTACCTTTCATTTTGCCTCGCTCCTTTTTGTTCTCAACAGCTGAAATAGTATGCCGCTTTATTATAGGCACAGCAAAATAAAATGTTTGTCAAAATTAAAAACCGCCATAAAAAAACTTATTGACAATAAATCCATCAAAACACTGATAATATCGATTGTAGGAACCTCAACCTCTTTAAGAAACTAAGAATCCCCTTCCCGGAAATTAATAATAGACACCCATCCACAGATGCCTAAAAAAATAAGGAATAGATTAAAGTATACTAAGTGCGGGGGAATGCATAGGTATTACCGTAATGCACCGTTATAAGAATACACACCTTAATTTGTATGATCGTTACGGACCTTGGTCCGTATAAGACATACAAATTAAGGTGTGTGTACTTATACCGGTGTGTGAGNTAATACCTGTGTGTTCCCTCGCACTTTTTATCGTTTTTGCCAAGAGCTCCAGACCTCTAATATAACGCCTCGAACCATCAACCACCAACCATCAAATCTTCTTTTTAGGCATAAAAAAATAGCGAAGGACGGATTTGAACCGCCGACACTGCGGGTATGAACCGCATGCTCTCGCCAACTGAGCTACTTCGCCAAAGTCACGACANGAAAATTATTATATCTGCTTTATAATCAAATGTCAATGGTAAAAAATTATTTATCAAAAAATCCCGACACTTAGTAAATTGCAGTTATTTGATAAGCTGATTTCAGTCACTACTTTCTTCTTTGAATATTATTTCATAATCATACACCAAACCCAGCTTTTCTCTTGCTATTTGTTCAATATACTTTTTAGTCTGAACATAGGCTTCAAGATTCTTAATGTCTAATGCCCTTTCTTTCTCGTCATTGATTTGACTTTCAAGTTTCTTAATCGTATTATCAAGATCTTTCTTTTTTTCCTCAAGCCTGATTTTTCCGAAAGCAACAATACCAAAAATACATAGAACGACAAAAACAATTATTCCGGTGCCTGTCCCTTTTTTATTCCTTCTTCCCATATTGCCACTCCTCAATTATAAATCCTTAATCCTCTTTTTATTCGCTCTTGCTTTACGATTTTTGGTTTTTGACTTTAACCTTTTCCTGCCTTTACGGTTAATTAATAATATTTTAAATGATTTTGTCCACTTTTTCAATCGGTTTAATATCTTATTATTAAGTAATTTTACTTTGCTTCCTAGGAATCTTAATGCTTTACATATATAACTAATCGCAAGATTAATCGGGTACAGCAGCAAAAGAATAATGCGGCTTACGGTCTTTACAATCCGGTCACTTAAAACGAAATGATACACAACCATACCTATTGCCATACCCATAACGGAAAAACCACGTATGGTTCCGCTGTTCTCAACATAAATCATTGCAAATATAAACACGCTGGCCATTACCCAGAAAATCAAATCCTGTATAGCTACAAAGAGTATGTTGTGCCGAATAATTCTCCTTATTATCCTAAGCTGATCATAAGCCAGAAGTACTAATGCTCCCCATAATACAGATACTATGAAAAAATGCAGTTCAACGGTGATTCCCTGATTCATGCAGACCCCCTATTTAAAAAGCCTGCCGAATAAAGACTCTCCTGTTTTGCCATGATTTGCAGCATCAGAATATGTCAGGCTGTCAATCCGTCCGTCAATATCTACTTCTCCCTTTTCAAGTGTCAGACGGTTTACGTGCAATTCACTGCCTCTAATCATCAAAATACCTTGCTCTGTCTGTAACAGCACTTCACCCGCATCAAAGGATAACACATCATTGACACCGGTAATTGATGCGGTTTTTCTTGCATTAATATTTAATTTATGTCCTTTTAAAAACTGTTGTCTTTCATCCATGGTAAAGCCTCCTCATCATATACTATAATCCTGACAGCCTTGCTAAAATAATCAAGGCTTATCTTTTTAAGTATATGAGACGGCTGTTCTCTTAATGACGGATTAAAGATACTTAATTAATTCTTTTGCTTCATCCTTTCTGACGTTTTCCTGTATATCAAGGACTTCTACCTTAACCGACTTACTGCCAAATCCTATCTCAATTATATCGCCTACTTTGACCTCCGATCCGGCCTTGGCAGTTTTACCGTTAATCATAACACGTCCCGCATTGCATGCCTCGTTTGCTATGGTCCTTCTCTTAATAAGTCTTGAAATTTTTAAAAATTTATCCAGTCTCATTTATTTATCATGCCTTTCTTTAAATTTAAAGCCCAACTCGTAAAATATATATACTTGATAAAAGGCTGTTTTAAATGCCCTACACCCCCTAAGAGATACGGAATTTAAAACAGCCTCTTTACGTCAATTAATTAATGCCAGCTATGCGTTAATAATGTCCTTTAAAGCCTTACCTGCTTTGAATTTAGGTGCCTTAGAAGCAGCAATCTTCATAGGCTTGTTTGTCAAAGGATTTCTTCCGGTTCTAGCGGGTCTGTCAACAACATCGAATGTACCGAAGCCTACTAATTGTACCTTACCGCCTCTTTTTAATTCCTCTGTTACTACATCGATAAAAGCCTTCAATGCCTTTTCTGAATCTTTTTTTGAGAATTGGGTTTTTTCTGCAATTGCTGCAACTAATTCTGCTTTGTTCATGGATTCGATCCTCCTCTAAAGTATTTATTTATTTTTCACCGCCACAAAGCTTCATGCTCCGCTGAGGTGATATCGCATAGATTATAGCCATTTTCCTTATTAAGAAAAAGGACATCTATAAGTCTATTTATAAACTCATTAGTAGCATTTGTCAAGGAATTTTCTGCATTTATCTGTAAAATCAGCGATAATTTAATAATATGAAATACCAGCCATCCAAATTCATTAAAAATCAGGTGATTTTCACCGTTTTCTATGGCCATATTGATCTTATCAAGTCTCTTTGCTATTTCCTTCATCACATGTTGGCTGCTGCCAAGATCCAACCCGTATTTAACAGCTTTTTTCATAACCTTCTCTGCTCTGATATTAGCAGGCAGAGCTTTGGGTATCTTATCAAGCTCTTGCTTAGGACTTATATCCTCCTTCTCAAGATCCTTAATTGCATCCCAATTCTTTAATACCTCATCAGAAGATTTAACCTCCAAATCACCAAACACGTGCGGATGTCTGCGTATCATCTTTTTACTTTCCTCTGATATAACATCTGAGACAGTAAACGCATTTTCTTCCTCAGCAATTACACTGTGCATTGCCACTTGGAGCAAAATATCACCCAACTCTTCACACAGATTCTTAATGTCCTTATTATCTATGGCATCAATTACCTCATAGCACTCCTCCAGCAAACACTGCTTTAAGCTTTCATGTGTCTGTTCCCTGTCCCAGGGACAGCCGTCCTTGCTTCTTAATCTTCTTACAATATCCATAAAATCATCAAAGCTATAGGTCTTGTCCATACTTTTCTCCGTTTCTTTATCAGCTGATCAGTTTTAAACATAATCTTTGCTTGCCGAACCGTATTATATATGTAAAGTATACCACACTATATAAATAAGTGAAAGAACCGGGTTCTTTCACTTGATAGCAATTTCATGTTTTGTTATTCTTCATAAATTTTTCATATAAACGTATTAGTGCATGCTGAGTTTGTACGTCTTCATGTTTCCATCTGCCTACCCAAAAATACTGCTGCAGTAGCGGCAAGCTTAATTTCAGTATCTCCGAATTTTACCTTTGGATCCTTCGTCAGAATAATCACCGATCCTATAGCATCGCCCTCACTTATTATTGGGCTTATTACCTGATAAGTAAATTCACTGTCATCCTCATTTGTAATTTTTATATAATTTTTATCGTCATTTGATGCAATAAGACTCTCTCTCTCATTAATAAGATTTTCCAGTTCTCGACTTATGCTTTTTGATAACAGCTCCTTTTTTGTAGAACCTGCTGCTGTTATAAATTGATCCTTGTCTGTAATAGCAACTATTTGTCCTATGGTTTGTGCTAAAGACTCTGCATATTGCTTTGCAAATTGACTGAGTTCACCTATTGGAGAGTATTTTTTTAAAATAATTTCTCCCTCTCTGTCTGTAAATATCTCCAAGGGATCTCCTTCACGAATTCTTAATGTACGTCTTATTTCTTTTGGTACAACTACACGACCAAGATCATCTATTCTTCTTACAATACCGGTAGCTTTCATATATATCTTCCTCCATCTTATGATTAATAATTTTTAAGTTAATTGCTACTAAGATAACGTCCACTAATATTGTTTGTAAATTGGGAAAGTTTATACATTTGATACTCATATTTTAAATTATTTTATTTTTATCTTGTAATGCCGGCTCTCATATTTTCGAAGACATTAAATATATCCATAATTCCATAACCCCAATCCCTGTTAGGATATACAATGTTCTGTCTTCTTCTGGCTCCCCGAATTAATTGATTCTTTATAGCACTGGTATCCATTCCGGGATCATTACCTCTAACCGTTCCCCACTCCAGCATCATAGCAACGACACCTGCCGTATGGGCAGCAGATACTGATGTACCTGTAAAAGTCCCAAAGGTGTGATTTAATGTGGGTGCAAGGTAATTTACTCCGGGGGCCGCTATCTCCGGCTTAATGGTATCATCATGGGTAAAGCCCCTGCTCGAATTGACATACAGATTATTATTAAGTGGATTGTATGTAGTAACTGATATCGGAATCAAAGCACTCGCCGGAGATAAGATTGTTGTAAAGATGTTCGGCTGAATAAAATATGTATCTGTTGATATGAAATCTCCCATAGGCAGCCACATATGAAATCCGGTAGCCATATCTCCGTGTCCATATACATTAAAGCTCCATAATCCCGGTGTTGCATTTTCAAATCGCATTAAAATCAGCTGATTTCCGGTTTGAGATTCAATTAATTGATAATCAATAAATATCCGGGTGTTTTCAAATATAAAAGTAATTGTCCTTCTTACTCTTAAGGCAGGATGAATTCTGGGAATATACTCTCCTTCGGGCGATAATATATCTATCGAGTATATACCGGGAGGATTCCCCCACAGTTCCAAAGAAAAGCCTTTATCATCTTCACCCACTATAAGCTCAACCGTATTGCTTCCTATATCCGGGTCAATGACTCCAAAATAATGTCTGCCCAGATTACCTTCATTCCCTACAGATATTACAACTCCGGTATTAGGAAGATCAGCAATATTATTAGTTGCTATACTTATAGGTGAACGACCTGTATGACCTCCCTGTGAGCTGCCTATTCCAAGACA
>JGI24710J26742_10000838_pt1 | contig 28750 bp, 25 predicted proteins | sample BioPla2DNA2_FD_26742 | JGI IMG/M metagenome (IMG submission 26742)
CCCAAAATGTGTTACAATGTCCACGATAGGCGGGTTAGTCCAAGAGAAACAGTATGTTATATGTGACTCGTTTTTTGAGTCACATATAACATAATGTTTCTCTTGGATAAGTGCAACGTGAGCGATGGAGCGAAGCTCCAGAGCTACTAACCTGTCATCAAGACAAATTAGCATTGTTAAGATGTCCGAGCAAAAAGGAGTATATATCATGGGTAGAAAATTAAGACTGAACAGTGCATTAAAAGCCTATCTTTTGTGGCCGGTCTACCTAACAGTTCTTTTGCTATTAATGAATCTTGTTATATATGTAATAAACAAAAAAGCTGGTCATGTTATGTCCGGTTTTGTTCTGGCTTATTTTGTATTAGCTATGATTATTTTCTATTTTAGAAGGCATCAAATTGCTACAGATCTTGTCAGATATGCAATGGATTTTGCTCAGGTTCAGAAGCGGCTGCTTAAGGAAATGGCCATTCCATATGCACTTCTCGATGTGGATGCAAGACTGCAGTGGGGCAATAACGAGTTCATGGATTTGTTTTCGGGCAAGAAAGCGATAGGTCAGTCAATAACCAATATAATCCCGGATATTACAAAAGACAGTCTTCCAAAAGCGGAGGCGGATGAGGTTGTCCATTTCATGTTAAACGACCGAAACTATAAGGCTGTACTTCGTAAGATTATATCACCTAACTTTGATGAGGATGCCAATTGGAACTTTTACGAATCGGAAAAGGCATGGGAGACAAAAAATGCATTAATTGCGATGTTTTTATTTGATGAGACAGATATAATTACTCTTCAAAAGGAAAATAAGGAGCAGAAGCTTATTGTAGGATTATTATATATAGATAATTATGATGAAGCTTTAGACAGTATAGATGAGGTAAGACGTTCATTACTTACTGCCTTGGTTGACAGAAAGATAAATAAATACATGCAGGGTATCGATGCAGTTATTAAGAAGCTGGAAAAGGATAAGTTCATATTCGTATTCCAATATAAATACCTCTCTGTTCTGCAAAGCACCAAATTCTCTATTCTTGAAGAGGTAAGAAATGTAAACATTGGAAATGAGATGGCTGTAACCATAAGCATCGGACTTGGGGTAAATGCTGACAGCTATATAACAGGTTATGAATACGCCCGTGCAGCTATAGATCTTGCTTTGGGAAGAGGCGGTGACCAAGCTGTAATAAAAGATAGGGATAAGATTTCGTATTACGGAGGCAAGAGCATTCAGGTTGAGAAGAGCACAAGAGTAAAAGCAAGGGTTAAAGCGCATGCATTTCGTGAATTTGTAGAAGGAAAAGACAAGATTGTAGTAATGGGACATTCTCTGGGAGATGTGGATTCCTTCGGAGCAGCGATAGGCGTATATAGAATAGGAAAGACATTTAACAAGAAGGTTCATATAGTAGTAAATGATATAACAACTTCACTTAGACCGATGATAAGCCGGTTTGTGGGAAACCCCGAATATGAGGAGGATCTGTTCCTTAATAATGAGCAGGCGAAAGAAGTTGTTGATGTGAATACATTGCTTGTTATTGTAGATGTAAACCGTCCAAGCTTATTGGAATGTGAGGAGCTGCTTGATTATGCAAGGTCGGTTATTATATTTGACCATCATAGACAAACAAATGAGGCAATTGAACATGCTGTATTGTCATATATTGAGCCTTATGCTTCTTCAACCTGTGAGATGATAGCAGAAATCCTGCAGTACATTGGAGGGAATTTGAAGCTTAGACCTATGGAAGCAGATGCTCTATATGCAGGTATTATGGTCGATACTAACAACTTCCTTACTAAGACCGGAGTCAGAACCTTTGAGGCAGCGGCATATTTAAGAAGAAACGGTGCGGATGTGATAAGGCTTCGTAAAATCTTCAGAAGCGACTTTATGGAGTTTAAGATCAAAGCTGATGCCATCAGCAGTACTGAGATTTATTTGGATTATTATGCAATAGCAGTATGTGCGGACACCGATGTGGACAGTCCGACTGTACTGGGAGCCCAAGTAGCAAATGAACTTCTTAATATTGCAGATATTAAGGCATCTTTTGTTTTTTCTGAATTTAACAACAAAATATATATAAGTGCAAGATCCATAGATGAGGTCAATGTGCAGCTTATTATGGAGAGATTAGGCGGAGGAGGACATCTAAGCGTAGCGGGTACCCAGTTAGAGGGTTGTACAATAGAGGAAGCAATAGCGATGTTAAAGTATACACTTGATACAATGGTTAAAGAAGGCGATATCTGATATCTGCGTTTAAAGTTTCGTACATGCCATACAGATATTAATATGACTGGTCGTAAATCCTGTACACCGGTCTAATGTTAAGTACTTCGACCGGATATCAGAAATATACTGTAAATATTTAGTAGTAGAGAGGGGTCAGCCAAATGGAAGTAATATTGATTGAAGATGTTAAAAACCTAGGTAAAAAGGGAGACGTTGTAAAAGTCAGTGACGGATATGCAAGAAATTACATTCTGCCAAAAAAGCTTGGTGTTGAAGCAACAAAGCAGAATCTATATATTTTAAAGCAACAAAAGGATGCTGAGGACAAAAGGCAGCAGGAAATGCTTGAGGAAGCCAGAGAGCTGGCAAAAAAACTGGAGGCATTCACAGTTAACTTAAAGATAAAAACCGGAGAAAGCGGCAAAACCTTCGGATCGATTTCCACAAAGGAGATTTCGGCAGCATTAAATGAACAATCGGGACTGCAGATTGACAGGAAAAAGGTACAGCTTCCGGAGCCGATTAAAAACACCGGTACTTATACAGTAGGAGTAAAACTGCATCCCAAGGTTACAGCAGAGTTAAAGGTAATAGTTGAAGCTGTTTAAGACGTATTAGTTTATAGGGGGATTACTAATGGATGAGGCTTTTATAAAGAAGATACTTCCGCATAGCTTAGAGGCTGAGCAGGCTGTCATTGGCTCAATGATAATGGATAAGGATGCTATTCTTGTGGCTTCTGAAGTAATAAACAGCAGTGATTTCTATGAGCAGCAGCACGGTATTCTTTTTGATGCAATGCTGGATTTATTTAACGAGGGAAAGCCTGTAGATCTGGTGACATTGCAAAACAGGCTGAAAGAAAAGGATGTTCCCCCACAGATTAGCAGTTTGGAATTTATAGGAGACATAGTAGCTGCCGTACCCACATCTGCCAATGTTAAATATTATGCCCAGATTGTACGGGACAAGGCTGTTCTTAGAAGATTAATCAAGGTTGCTGAGGAGACTGCAAATGACTGCTACCTTGATAAGGAAAACCTTGACACCATATTGGAAAAGGTTGAAAAAGAGGTATTTAATATCTCACAGAACCGTGGTGCAAAAGAATTTACTGATATTAAAGAAATCATACTGCGCTCTATCGACAGTATCGAGGCAGCTGCAAAAAACAAAGGAAGCGTTACAGGTATAGCAACGGGCTTTTATGATTTGGATTATAAGACAGCAGGATTACAGCCTTCAGATTTAATATTAATAGCAGCAAGACCTTCTATGGGTAAGACGGCATTTGCACTAAATATTGCTGAATATGTAGCACTGCGCTCAAATATAACCACTGCGATTTTTAGTTTGGAAATGTCTCAGGATCAATTAGCAAAGCGTTTATTGGCTATGAATTCCAGAGTGGATTCTCAAAACATAAGAACAGGTAATCTGTCTGCTGATGAATGGGCAAGCCTAATGGAAAGTGCAAGGGTAATCGGTAATTCAAGTTTGATAATAGATGACACGTCATCCATAACGGTCAGCGAATTAAGGTCCAAGTGTCGAAAGCTTAAGCTTGAGAGAAATCTGGGACTTGTTATAATAGACTATCTTCAATTGATGTCAGGCAGCAAAAGAGCTGAGTCAAGGCAGCAGGAAATATCAGAGATATCCCGCTCGCTAAAGGCATTGGCAAGAGAGATTAATGTACCGGTAGTAGCATTATCTCAGTTAAGCCGTGCGGTTGAACAGCGACCGGATAAAAGACCTATGCTTTCTGACCTTCGGGAATCCGGAGCAATTGAGCAGGACGCTGACGTTGTAATGTTTATTTATCGCGATGATTACTATCATCTTGACTCAGAGGAACCCGGTGTAACTGAGATTATAATAGGAAAGCAGCGTAACGGTCCTACCGGAACGATTAAGCTTGCTTGGCTGGCACAATACATGAAGTTCGCCAATAGAGAAAACAGGTAGTAGAATTCTAAATCAAAACAGAAGAATGTGTAGAAAAGGAGAGACTTTACCGAAGTGTCTCCTTTTTGTGTCGATAAGTTAAATGGGAATATGAGTGATAGATATTGCAAATGAAGTTTGCTATGTTATAATGTAAAAGATGGAAAATAATTACATAATCTCAGAGTTATAAGTAATGGAGGATGATCGATGGAAGATGTTAGGTATATGATTTCAGAGGCTTCAAAAAGAGTCGGAGTAGAATCACATACTCTAAGGTATTGGGAGGACGAGCTTAACTTACCCATTGGCAGAAATGAAATGGGACATCGGTATTATAAAAACTCCGATATAGAATTGTTAATAACGATAAAACAACTAAAGGAAAAGGGCTTTCAACTGAAGGCAATAAAAATGTTGATACCAAATCTTAATAAGTTAGAATCTCTTGATAATCAGACTATGATAAGGCTAAAAAATGAACTTAATGGAAGGGAGACCAATATGTGGAAGGACGAAAAGGTTAACGGACAAGATGTAGAAGAGGGGACAAGCTTAGTTACAAGTGATAAGACTGATGAAATCTCGGAATCACAAGATAAAATGCTTCAGTTTAAGGCAATTATGAGCCAGATAATTAGGTCTGCATTAAAGGAAAACAATGCTGAATTATCAGGAGAAATAAGTACAAATGTCACAGATTCCGTTGTTAAGGAAATGAATTTTCTTATGCGCCTGCAGGAGGAGAAAGAGGAAGAACGCTACAGAAGGTTTGATGCTACCTTGCGGGATTACCAAAGAAGCAGAATGCATGCAGCGGCTGCCTTTGAAGGCAGAAAGAGAAAAAAATCCAAGTTTTTCAAAAAGCATAAGGTTTATATATAATGCCAAATATTAAATTTAAAAGAACACCCACGGGAATTTGAAATATCTCATTAACATAAATACTTTCTTGGATTTTGCAAATTATCATGGGCGTTCTTTTGTCTGTAATATATACTTATTACTGTGGAGAAATTGCGCCGGTAGGGCAAGTTTCTGTGCATACACCACAGTCTATACATGTATCAGGATCAATCTCATACTTTGTTTCTCCTTCTGAAATCGAACCGGTGGGGCACTCATCTGCACACGCACCGCAACTGATGCACTCATCACTAATTATGTATGCCATAGTATATTACCTCCTTTGTATTACCAATCCTTTTTTATTTTATTATATGTGTAAACATTATGCAAGTGGAAAAACACACATATATTCTTGACGCTGCCCCATGAATAGAATATAATGTTGGCTAGGCTAGTAAATTAGAGCCAAAGATGGTTAATATTAATAATATATTAGGACTATAACCTAAGGAGGTAATTATATGGCTGCGATTACTAAGGATATGACAATTGCACAGGCAATTGCCATGGATCAGAATATTATTCCTGTATTACTTGATATAGGTATGCACTGTTTAGGATGCCCTTCCGCACAGGCTGAGACTCTTGAAGAGGCTGCTATTGTTCATGGAATGGATCCTGATGAGCTTATTGATAGAATAACTGCTCAGATCGGCGAATAAGACTGATATAGAGAATAATATTATTAATAAGACGTATTGCAAAGCTTTAGTCAGCATGCAATGCGTCTTTTTTGATGTGTAATGATAAATATTTTGCAGAACTCGTGTAGGCAGCGGCGATTCCACCTAAGCATGAAAATACCTCCTAAGTAGATTTTGGTTATTTACCTTGTCTGCTTAGGAGGTATCATATCATTCTGAGAATCCCACCCTAACTATTATACATAGAGCCTGATATTAAGTTCAGTATTAAGCATTACTTAACGTTTAAATGTTAGACAGGATTTGTAATGCCTTATCCTTTATTATTATTTCGTAATGCTCTTCATAGTAAATCTGGGAAGCGTAATTTGTACGTTCAGGTTTACCATATTCGGAGATAATATTACTGATTTTATTAAACTCCTCAGGTGTATGATTTGAAATGCTTATGACCAAATAATAAGTTGAAGTAACCGGATCCTTATACAGGGTGTTATTTCCCTTATAAATGCCCGGTAATATATTGGCCAGCTTGGTAATTTCGTCAAGGAATCGGAATGAATAAACTCTAGTCAGATTAATGGGAATCTGAACAATTTTTTTGCTGTCTGTTCCGGAGTTGGAGATATCAGTTATTTCCTTTATATTGCCCTCTACATCCTCTGAAAAGTCAGCTAAATGTTCAAAGGTATTAATCATTTCATCTGCGTATGTGTCGTAATCATCCGATCTATCTGACAAATCATGGGTATTGAAGGAGGAGAACTTTGAGAAACGGGTATCCAGCTCATCAGGATCCTCTACCTTCGTAATAACCAGAATTAAGCATTCTGTTGATACAGGAATAGCTTCAATCATTAATGGAATATCATCTACTTCAAAACCGAACTCATAAAAGGCCTGTTGAATCATATCACGAAACAATGCTTTAGCTTTCTCAGTACCGTAAGCCAGTTCACTTATTTTCAATTCTCTGTCTATCAAATCACTCTTGTTCAAGGTACATCTAATCTGGTTGTCACTTATCTTTTCTATCTTCATAGAGTACACCCCTTTCTGTATTAACAGGAACTGATCATTTAGTTACAACTAAATTCAACCATTGGTGTAAGGAAAGTATAAGTTAAAAAGGAAGTAAAGTCAATACGCCAAGTTATTAAATTTGTCTGAATAAATATGCTAAATCTACATTATTATTCAAAACATATCATCGTCATTTTGTACACAAAACATTAAAAAGTTTGTAATATCGGACATCTGAAACTTCTTGAAAATATCCCATAATATGGCTATAATACAAATAGATGATCCAACATCATAGCTTGCTGATAGGAAAGGAGAGTATGCCACAAGAAATATGGTTCGACAAGTATCGCATCATTAAGCTTCTTGGCCAAGGAGGTACGGCTAAGGTTTATCTCGCAGAACACATCAAATTAAAATCATTTCGAGCAATAAAACATATCTCCAAGTATCACCCCTTATACAAGCTTCAGCTTAAGGAAGCACATATTCTAAAAGATCTCAAGCATTCATGCATTCCTATTATTTATGATATTGAAGAAGATGAAGATGGTTCCTATATTGTCGAACAATATCTTGAAGGGGTAACCCTAAAAGAATATGTTNCAGAAAGGAATTGTNTGGACAATGACATTATTGTTCATTTTGCTCTTCAACTCTGTGATCTGATCAAATATCTTCATAGTGTAAAAAGACCGATTCTATACTTGGATCTGAAGCCTGACAATATTATAGTAACTGACAATACACTTAAGTTAATTGATTTTGGCAGTGCAATGTTTCGTGATGAGGCAGATTCCCATGCTGAGCATTATGGTACGAATGGTTTTGCTGCACCCGAAATGTACGGTAGTGAAAGTCTGGATGAAAGATGTGATGTATATGGTATCGGAATGCTGTTATATTATATGGCAACCGGTAAGAGTTTAAGCACTATGGGAGAAATAACGGAGCATATAGATTTTATAGGCTGTTCAAAAAATCTTAAAAGAATAATAAGCAGGTGTCTAAGATATGACCCTTCCCAAAGGTATGCTTCTGTGTCAGTATTAGAACAACATTTATCAGCAATCATGAAGAAGAAAAGCCATCTGTTTAGTCAAGGATCATCAATANAAATCGGGATTGCAGGAGCACAGCCAAGGATAGGCACAACCCATATGTCTTTTCGACTTTGCAGCTATTTTAACCGGCAGAATATAAAGTGCTTATATATAGAGCATAATAAAAGCAGATGCTTATGGCATGCAAGTAAAAGATATTTTGGACTTTATAGTGACAAGGATATTATTAAAATGAACGGGATTTCAATGGTATGTGAAGACCATACGCAGGAGATGGAAATATCGGAATTTAAAGTTATTATTAAAGACTATGGAAGCCTGAATATGTCAAACAAGGAACAATTCATGCAATCCGATGTTAAAATTCTTATCCTTGGAGCCAAGGATTGGGAGCTGGAATTTTCTGAAGAAGCACTTGAATTAGTATCAGAATATAAAGATGTTATTTATCTGTTTAATTTTGTTGACGGAAAACAGTATAGACAGATAATAAAAAATATGATGTTCAGAAATTGTCTCAGAATACCCTATGAACCCGACCCCTTTGCTTTGCCAAGAGATAAGAACGGGCGGGAATTTTTCCGGGATTTGACCGTTCTTTGTACCGAACTAAGGAGTGATAAGCTTGAAAAGAAAGCCAATGCTGTTAAAAAAGCTGACTGCGGGAACGTATCATACCGATAAGAAAACAATTGGATTAATAGGTATTAACCGTGGTGTAGGTGTAACATATACCGGTATGCTCTTAGCGAATTATTTCGGTTCGGAAAAAAGGATAAGGACAGCCTATCTTGAATGCAACAATCATATGGATTTTTCAAGGCTGCAGGAAGCATATGAATGGAGCACGGAAGATGATAATTCCTTTAGTCTGGATAAGGTTACCTACTATAAGCAGGTATCTGCAAATCGTATTTCTGAAATTTTATGCGATGATTATGATTATTATATCTTAGATTTCGGTACGGATTATTCGGATTATATGGATGAGTTTATAAGATGCAGCAATAAAATCATTATATGTGACAGTGCCATATGGAATCAGAGCAGACTGTTTTCTTTTCTGGAGGCTGCAGTGGATATCAAGGGCAGCAGATACTGGATTCACATGATTCCATATGCCAAACGGGGACTGGTAAATAAGTTGAGTAATAAAACCGGAAAAAGCTTTTATAAAATTCCATATGAACCCGACCCCACATTATTATCAAGAGAAACTCATAAATTATTTCATTTTCTGTTCGGCTAAGGATCCCCCCTTTCGTCCTAGAACAATATAATAGAACAATCCGTTTATTTTTAACAGGACAACACATATTGTTATTGAATTAAGGATAAGTATAACATATCACAAATTATCTTCTTATCCGATATTTATTGTATCAAACACCTCTTAACAATTGAATGAATTTTAATAACTGTATGTATATTAGAAATAATTATGAGAAATTGCTATGAGAAATAATTACAGGCTGAAGCAATATAAATCCGGTTCTTTGATTATTGTGATAAATAACCGGACCTAAAAGCCCTCTATACTTTATTGGTTGCGGATTTGGACTTATGCCGGTAATCAAAAGGACAGGTTAATGAAAACGGGAAGATACTTGGAAAGTGCCTTAAGAATAATTAGGGTGTTTTAGGACATCTTAGGTTCTTAAGGCACTATGTTTTCTAAGTCATATACGTAATAAAGTCGAAATTTAGTAATGACGATTGCCCACAAAAATGCTATAATATTCACGATAAGCAGATTAAATTGGTCGACAGGCCGAACCATTGTTTGTTTGCGGATTAGTTTTGGAGGAAGCATGGATAAAAAATTTAAAATTGCAATTGTTGGTATTACCGTTGCGGTTCTTATCTTAGCCGTAGGAATAGGGATTGCCATAGTCAAAAAAATGACACCAAGTGATGAGGTTATGCTTCTGACTGATTATTATCAGGTAGAAGATACTGAGGTAATGATAATACTGCAAGATGAGATATATAATAAGCCCGGTATTATGGCAGATGGAACGGTGTATATAGACTATGATACGGTAATACAGGAATTTAATCATAGATTTTATTGGGATCAGAATGAAAATATACTAATCTATACTACTCCTACAGAGATTATTCAGGTGGATGCTGTAAGTAATAAGTATTCTATTACAAAAAGCATGATTAAGACAGAAACCATATCCGAATATCCCATACTTAAGCTATATGGGGATAAGGTGTATATCGCAATAGATTTTGTTGCGAAATATTCTGATTTTAGATACCGTTTTTATGTTGAACCTAATCGTGTAGTGATAGAGTATAAATGGGGAGAATATCTTTTCACTGAGGTTGAAAAGGCAACGCAGTTAAGATCGGATGCAGACATAAAAAGCCCTGTTCTTATGCAGCTTCCCATTGGAGATGAGCTTATGTACTTAACTAAGGAGGAGGCACCAAGAAAAGGTTTTGCAAAAGTCATGACAATGGATGGTGTTATAGGATATGTAAAGGAAAAACATGTGAAACCATCTTATTATAAGGAGATTCTTAGTACATTTACTTCTCCGGAGTATACAGCTCAGACCAGACCGGAAAAAATAAATTTGGTATTTCACCAAATTTTTAATAAAGAAGCCGATGAAAAGCTGGAAGAATTAATCAAGCAAACCAAGGGAGTAAATGTGGTTTCCCCAACATGGTTTAGTATTAATGATGTGTCAGGGACAATGACTTCCTTAGCTAGCCGGGAATATGTGGAAAAGGCTAAAGAACTAGGCTTGGAGGTCTGGGCATTGATCGATGATTTTAATCCTGAGGTGGATATGTATGATTTATTGTCTTACACATCAAGAAGAGAGAATCTGTCAAATGGTTTAGTAGAAGCTGCAATACAATATAAGCTAAACGGAATCAACATAGATTTTGAAAACATACCTTCTAAGGCGGGAGAGCATTTCATTCAGTTTTTACGGGAACTTTCCGTAAAATGCAGAAATAACGGTATTGTATTATCAGTGGATAATTATGTGCCTGCACCCTATAATAAATATTATAACAGGAAAGAACAGGGTGAAATTGTTGACTATATTATCGTTATGGCATATGACGAGTATCATTCAGGCTCTGATATAGCCGGACCTGTGGCTTCTATTGGATTTGTAAAAGATGCCATACGAAATACCTTAGAGGAGGTACCCAGAGAAAAGACGATTATAGCTGTACCGTTTTATTCACGATTGTGGAAAGAGACCGCAGATAATGAGGTGACAAGCGAAAGTCTTTCAATGACACCGGCAAGTCAGGTGTTTACAAACAACGGTCTGGAACCTGAGTGGAATGAAACCTACGGCTCCTATTACGGTGAATTTGAAATGGATGGTGCCCTATATAAGATATGGCTGGAGGATGCCAGATCCATTGAAGAGAAAATGAAGGTTATTTATGATGCTAATGTGGCTGGCATAGGAGCATGGAAGCTTGGGCTTGAAAAGGAAGAAGTATGGAATGTCATTATCCGCTACTTGAACTAAGTATGTGCAGTTACATTTATTAATGCTTAGAATATGATTATTAAATATGATGATAAGAATAGGATGCTATATCTGTTCATAATATATATGGAAACTGGTGTGGGAAGTATGATATATGAAGCGAAGGTATATTAGCATCCTGTTTTTGATATTAATAGCAGCAGCAAGATTATTAACTACTGATAAAGCCGTAAATGTGATGAGAAATTTGTTTCAGGAAATCGATACTGAGGTAAAAGAAACAAAACCGTCCATTGTGATAGATGCCGGTCATGGCGGCAGAGATCCCGGGAAGGTAGGTATTAACGGGACATTGGAAAAGGACATAAATCTTTCCATTGCTCTTAGGCTCAGGGATCTTCTTGAGCAAAATGATATCCGGGTAATAATGACAAGAACAGAGGATACGGGCTTATATTCGGAGCATGATGCCAATAAAAAAAGGTCTGATTTAAATAAGAGAATAGAGATAATCAATTCAAGCGATGCAGCATTTGCAATAAGCATACATCAAAACAGCTTTAGTCAGACGAATGTAAAGGGTGCCCAGGTTTTTTATCATACTCAGTCCGAGCAGGGAAGAGATCTGGCAATAACCCTGCAGGAGCAGCTTATTGAAACAATAAATGACGGAAACCGCAGAAAAGCAAAATCAAATACCAGCTACTATATGCTTAAGCATACGACATGTCCTCTGGTAATCGTTGAGTGCGGTTATCTCAGTAATTACACAGAGGCAGAGCTTTTATTGGATGAAGAATATCAGGAAAAAATGGCATGGGCTATTCATCTTGGTATTTTACAGTATATAAATACTACCAAGAGTAAGTAGATATTAATTTAATATTATTATATTTCTACAGTAAAGGACACAATCAAATATTACCGTACTGTGGATAAATTTTTCCGAACGTGATATAATCTCATTTAACCGACACATATATTATGACAGATAATTCAAATTCTCATATATCTTGTGTGCATCGGTTCAGTATATGAAGAGGATTTCCTTTAAAAAAGGAGTATACATTATAGGATGAACACTATTATCATACATGCTGATAACGGCAGATTAAAGGAAGAAGAGTTGCAAATTGCCACAAAAATATTGAGATCAGGAGGTTTGGTTGCCTTCCCTACCGAAACGGTGTATGGTTTGGGTGCTGATGCTCTCAATCCCGGTGCTTCAGAGAAAATATACGAAGCAAAGGGAAGACCTTCAGATAACCCCTTAATTGTGCATATAGCGGATGCGAAACATATGAAGCACATTTCAAGAGGTATACCTGATAAGGCATATATGCTGGCACAAGTTTTCTGGCCGGGACCATTAACAATGATACTTAACAAAAAAGATATAGTCCCTTACAGCACAACAGGAGGGCTTGATACGGTAGCAATTCGTATGCCGGCAGATAGAATTGCAAAGGATATTATCAAATGTGCCGGTGGATTTATAGCCGCTCCCAGTGCTAACATATCCGGAAAGCCAAGTCCTACCAAGGCAGAGCATGTAATAGCTGATTTGAATGGCAAGGTAGATATGATAATTGATGGGGGCAAGACTACTTTAGGATTGGAATCTACGATTGTGGATTTGACATCTGATGAACCCATAATATTAAGACCGGGATGCATTACTAAAACCATGCTGGAGAATGTCATAGGTAATGTTGAATATGATAAAGCTGTTTTGGACAGACATACGGAAGATAATATCATACCTAAAGCACCGGGTATGAAATACCGCCACTATGCCCCGGAAGGACGTCTAACCATCTATGAAGGTAATTTGCAGCGTGTGATAGATGAAATAAATAAAAAAGCCAAAGAATATGTTTTAAAGGGTAAAAAAGTAGGAATAATCGCCACCAATGAAACGCATAAGCTTTATAAGTACGGAGATATTAAGTCAGTAGGCAAAAGAGAAGACGAAGATTCTATAGCAGCCGGATTGTATGCTGTATTAAGAGATTTTGATGATATGCATTCAGAATATATATTTTCTGAAAGTTTTGCAGGTGGTGACCTGGGACAGGCAATCATGAACCGGTTATTAAAGGCAGCAGGTTATAGAGTTGTAAGAGTTGACTGATTCTTTTATGGGAGGATTTTATATGGCGAAATATAATAAATTGATTTTTGTGTGTACCGGCAATACATGCAGAAGTCCAATGGCAGAAGCTATTTATAAGAATCTTGATAAAGAAACGGATATCAAAGTGTTTTCGAGAGGTCTGGTGGTTTTATTCGGTGAACCTATTAATCCGAAGGCTGAGATAGTATTAAAAAAGCATGATTTGGAGATTAATAATCACATATCAAAAGGATTAAAGGAATCCGAAATCGATGAGAATACATTGATTCTTACTATGACCAATACCCATAAAAGAAAAATTCAGAACACTTACCCAAATGCTGTGAATGTATTTACAATAAAGGAATATGTAGGAGAAAACGGCGATGTAGTGGATCCGTACGGAGGATCGTTGGTTGAATATGAGGAATGCTACATAGAGCTTGCCAGACTGGTCAAAAAGACAGTTTATAAAATAAATGAATACAATGAAACCCAATAAATTCTATAATAGATATAAATGTTAGTATGAGAAATGAGATTAAAAAACCTTAGGCAAGGTTGAAACAGAAAAAGCCTGCAACAGAAATAATATAAACAAGAAAACATGAAAGAATGCTAGGAGATGGAGATGATATGATGATAGGAATAGGAAATGATCATACAGGATATGAACTGAAAATGGAGATAATAAAATATTTTGAAGAGAATAAGATTGAATATAAGGATTTTGGATGCGGTAAACAAGAATCCAGTGATTACCCTATTTATGCTAAAGCTGTTGGAAGAGCACTCCAAAAGAAGGAATGTGACTTGGGGATTCTGATATGCGGTACGGGAATAGGAATTTCTATTGCAGCAAATAAGATGAAAGGAATTCGTGCAGCATTATGTCATGATTGTTTTAGTGCCGAAGCAACAAGATTACACAATAATGCCAATGTATTGGCTATGGGTGCAAGGGTAGTCGGTCCGGGACTGGCAGTCAAAATCGTGGACACTTTTTTGAATTCCAAGTTTTCAGGAGAAGAAAGACATTCCAGAAGAATTCAGATGATTGAAGAGGAATAAGAAACAGGATTGATTTTTATGTGGAGACGTCTCATGATTTATTATTAGGTAAGAGTGTCTCCATTTTTATCTTACGGATAATCGTCTTAGATAAATATTTATCGCATATTTATCCATTAGATATTCAGCCATCTGATAAGGATAGAGAATGTGAATCTGTCTGTTGTTAAAATGAATTAAACAATTATATGATACGTTAAAAAAGAATATCCAACAAAATTAATGGGAATACTAACAGGTGCATTATAGGATTCCTAAATGGAGGTGGAGATTCTGGAAAGCATGAGCCGTTTTATTGAAAATTTGCAGCGTATATTTTCCTTAAAAAGAACAAAAATCACATTATATATAGCCACTGTTCTATGGATTGCAGTCATTACTCAAATATTAATGAACAAAGTTTTTTTTGAGAACTTTGAAATTGCTGAAGCATTTGTAAAGACAAATTCAGAGGATTTAAAATGCAGTTTGGAGATTGTTGCACAGCATCATAGTGATTTTTTAAGCGAAACCGAGAAAAAGGATATTTTACATCATATAGCTGATGCTATCGGGTTAAAGCTTGATTCCGACATAAAGATTAAACGTGAAGACCAACAGACCGAATACTCATATCATAAGCATGCTAAGAAAGCAGAGACAACACTAAAGATTGTCAGTCTCCAGCAAGAAGCTGATTCAACAATAAAGGTGAAGCATTATGTTGTAGTCAGACTGAATATAAAAGAATCAATTAAAAGCATTGATAAGTATCGCAGATTGATTGAAAAAGCCTTGGATGAAATGGATATGAGCACCAGACAAGTCAATGTTTTGTATGAAGGTATGATTGACGGTTTAATGTCAAGGAATGATAAAGAGGACATGGCTAACCTTATGATAAGAGAGCTGCAGGGTGAAGTGGCTTTTGATTATCAACATGGAGACAGCTACACAGTATATGCTTATACAGGCTTAATTAATGAATATATAGAAACTGTGGGATGCAAGATTAACATTCAAATAGCTATGACATATGATGAGCTGTCTGATAAGACCAGAATATATTTGGCGACACCAATCATTAATCAGAGTTGGTAGATTTAAGAACAGAAAAAACCGGGGCGTATTTGAAAATATGCCCCTTTTGAATCAACCCATATTATATGATACATTTTTGTATTATATAAAATATGCTGCTTTATTTAAATTATTTGCCTGATATGGATTTAGAACTTACATCTTCGTTAGAACCAGCGTCTTCGTCTGCGATAGCGCCTCCGTCTGTTTAATAATTCGTTTAGAAGTATTATACTTATGAAATCCCTTAACAGGCTTCGTCTTCTTACGGGAGCGAAGAAAACATTGTAAGTTTCGATCTTTGAGATCTCATCCATATCCTGTACTCTTTCATATACACGGTCGATAATTCTGTCCAAAGTAACCCTATCCGGGTATTCGTCAAACATAACACTTCCGTCATATTCAAGCTTGTCACATTCATCATTTATTTCGTCCAGTATGCGTCTTGCAGAGCTTGGATACATCTGCATAAAATATTCTATATCTCTTTCTAAATCCTCACAGTTATCATATCCATACAGCGGATAAAGCGGTATTCCCATAGGGGTATTAAACGGTGTATTACCGGGCATAAAAATATTGGGCATACCGGTCTGTGGGGTCATCCCACCGTTAATGGGCATACCGGTTCTGGGGGTCATCCCACCGTTCATAGGCATGCCGGTTCTGGGGGTCATACCGCCGTTAATGGGCATACCGGTTCTGGGGGTCATCCCACCATTCATAGGCATGCCGGTTCTGGGGGTCATCCCACCGTTCATGGGCATGCCGGTTCTGGGGGTCATCCCGCCATTCATGGGCATGCCGGTTCTGGGGGTCATACTACCATTCATTGGTGTACCTGTTCGGGGGGTAGTTACTCCGGGAGGTATGCTTGGTGCGGTGTCTCTATCCATAGGCATACCGGTGCTTGGAGGAGCAGTTCTATCCATGGGCATGCCTGTACTCGGAGGAGTAGTTCTATCCATAGGCATACCGGTGCCTGGTGGTGTGGTTCTGTCCCTATTCATTTGAGTGTTTTTTATTTTATCACATTCTGATTTTTGCATAATAAGAGCTCCTAAACTTTTTATTATCAATATATGCAATCATAAAACGATTGTGAAATCTTAAAAAGCATTAATCAAAATTGAAAAGAGTATGATACAAGTCTATTAAATGAAAATTTAATATGATATAATCACGATAAGCATATTGATTTAGTNGTGATGACTTGTAATAAAGCCGTTATGATAAATAGGAATGAAGGAAGGAATACCCTTTGTTAAAACAGGTATATCGTGTAATAATTTTATTAATTATATTTGCCGCTTCTCTTTATTATTTCAGTAAAGACATTAAGGAAGTGGTATTTAATATAGATAATACTACAAGTATGGAGGAAACTTCCTTTCCTTTGGTTACATTAAAAACTGAGGGGAAAATCATAAATGTTCTTCATGGTTACAGCAGCAACTTGGATGCTAATTCGATTAGAGAAGCTCTTTTGCCTATTGGACCCAATCAGTCATATGAGGTTTTGATAGATCAGAAAGAATATGACATTAAGAAATTGAATTTTGAGCTTCGGGATTTTGTTAATAACGATTTGATTGAAAAAGGATCTGTCAGCGTATTCGATGAAGACAAAGGCAAAAAAATAGCAAAGATTAATTTTAATATAGATTTTAAGAAAGATAAGGAGTATGCTGTAAAGATAACTCTTATAACCAGTGAAAGCCGCAAGATGTACTATTATCACCGAATTAAGAAGCATGACAGAACGTATTTGACTGACAAGCTGGATTTTGTGATGGGATTTCACGAGGCAATCAAGGACAAAGTAAAGGCTGAGGAATATATCAGATATCTTGAGCCGGACAGTAAAAAGGATAATTCTACTTTGGCCAATGTTAACATTCATTCAAGCTTTGACCTGATAACATGGGGAAGTCTGAAGCCTGAGTTCATAACAGAGGTGATTCCTACCGTTGTTGAGAATTATACAGATGTAGCTTCATTTGTACTGGATTATGTAATCAGTGCCAATGTTTCCGGTATTCCCGAATTATATAAGGTAAAGGAATATTACAGAATAAGGTATTCTGCCGACAGAATGTATTTATTAAATTATGAACGGCGTATGGAGGCGTTTTTTGATGTACAGCTTGCCAGTGTGTCCAAGAGTCAGTTAAAACTGGGAATTACTGATGAACCTTTTACACCATATCTAGCAAGTCCTGATAAGAAAAAATTCGCTTTTGTCAGAAGCCGGGAGCTGTGGTTTTACAATCTCGAGGACAATGAAATTGTACGGGTTTTTTCCTTCCGACAGAAGAATACGGACTATATAAGGGATATATATGACCAGCATGATATAAAAATACTGAATATGGATGCTGAGGGTAATATATATTTTATGGTATATGGATATATGAACCGCGGTCAGTATGAAGGAAGAGTAGCTTTAGTAATGTATGAATACGTACGGACAGAGGGACGGATAGAGGAAAAGGTATATATTCCTTTGGATGAGCCTTATCAGACCTTAAAGGAGAGTATTGGGGAATTTGCATATGTCAGTTCTTTTGATATCTTTTATTTTCATATATACAATAGTATTTACTCTTATAACCTGATTACCGGGCAGCTCACGGTATTGGCAGATAATATAGATAAAAATGATGTGGTTACTTTTTATGATGAAGGATATGTGGCATGGCAGGAAAGCTCAAATCCTTTAGATGCAAACAGTATTAGTATTATGAATATTGAAACCGGAGATATCAAAAGTATTAATGCAATTAAAGGATATAAAGTACTGCTGTTGGATAAGATAAATTCAAATCTTATTTACGGATATGTCTATGAGGATGATATTACTGTCCTGATAGACGGGACAACAGTTGTTCCTATGAGAAGAATAGAGATATCAACCACAGATAGGGAAGTTCTTAAACCGTATCATAAAGATGGGTACTATATAACCGGAATCGAAGTAAAGGATAATATTATTGAATTATTTCGGACTACGCAGCAGGAAATTGATGGTAGAAAAATATTCACACCGACAGTAAATGACTATATCATGAATCAAAGCATTGAGAAAAAAACATATCTGAATATGGTAACAAGGGTTACAGAGGCTGCTTTGACTGAGTATTATTTGGAGCTTCCTTCGGGATTTGTAATGAATGAGCTGCCTGATATATTATATACTGTGAATACGGTTATTTCAGCGGATCCCACACTGCGTTTGCCAAAGGACAGTAATTATTATGTAGAGGATGATAAATCTTCATCTGTAAGCAATCTGTATTATACCTTTATTCATGGGGAGCTTAAGGGAGCTTATTATGAAGCCTCAGATGCTATTGCAAAGGCAGATGAGGGTGTGGGAGTAGTAATGAGCAGCACAAAAAAGCCGGTATGGGAACGTGGTGTGAAGGCAAATAAGAATATAATAGCTCATTTTGAAGAAGTGAAGCTGTCGCCGACACCAAACTCAATGGATGCCTGTATTAAGCTTTTAGCAGACTATACAGGTAATAACATTGATAATACGGATTTTGATTTAAATGAAACATCAGCCTATGACGTTCTTATTAATTATTTGGATGCAGAACCAATACGCTTAACAGGCACAGCTTTAGATCAGGTTTTATATTATGTATCTAAGGACAGACCGGTAATTGCCATGACCGGTCATAGTGATGCAGTATTGATTTATGGATATGATACTTATAATATATTTTTGATTGATCCAAGTCAGGGAAAGACGGTCAAACTGGGCATACAGGACAGTACACAGTTGTTTGAAAAGGCAGGAAATGTTTTTATTTCCTATCTATCACAATAAATATTATTTGAAAAGGAGAAAATTTATGGATGAAAGAATCAAAACACTGGCGAATAATCTGGTGAATTATTCAATGGCAGTAAAAAAAGGTGACAAGGTCTATGTACATCATATCGGAGAAGCCACAGAGGATTTGGCGAGACAGATTGTAAAAGAAGTATATAAAGTAGGAGGGGTACCCTTTGTAAGCTATACTAACCCCAGATTATTAAGAGAAATACTTCTAAACTGCTCTGAGGAACAGATGTCACTTAAAGCCAAGATAGATGCTGAGATGATGGAACAAATGGATTGTTATGTAGGCATTAGGGGTTCTGATAACATTACTGAAAATGCAGATGTACCACAGGAAAAGATGAAGATTTATGAAACTTATTATCAGACTCCTGTTCATCATAATATCCGTGTAATGAAGACCAGATGGGTGGTTCTTCGTTACCCCAATGCATCAATGTCCCAGCTTGCAAATATGAGTCAGGAAGCATTTGAGGATTTTTACTTCAAGGTATGCAATTTAGATTACGCTAAGATGAATAAAGCCATGAAAAATCTTGTAGATTACATGGATCGTACAGATAAAGTGCGTATTGTAGGTCCGGGAACGGATCTTAGCTTCTCAATTAAGAATATACCCTCGGTTCCATGTGCGGGTGAAAGAAATATCCCGGATGGCGAGGTGTATACTGCTCCTGTAAGGGACAGCGTTAACGGAACTTTGACCTTTAATACTCCTTCGGTATTCCAAGGATTTACCTTTGAGAATATATCCTTCCGTTTTGAAAACGGTAAGATAGTGGAGGCAACTTCAAATGATACAGCCAGAATTAATGATGTATTAAACACAGATGAGGGTGCACGCTATATAGGTGAATTTGCTATTGGAGTAAACCCATATATTCTAAATCCTATGAAGGATACCCTGTTTGATGAGAAAATCATGGGATCATTCCATTTCACACCGGGCAACTGTTATGAAGAGGAAGCACCTAACGGCAACAGCTCTGCTATTCATTGGGATCTGGTATGCATACAGACACCTGAATATGGCGGTGGTGAGATATATTTTGATGATGTTTTGGTGCGTAAGGACGGAAGGTTTGTTGTTAAGGAATTGNAATGCTTAAATCCTGAAAATTTAGTATAGNAATGAGAGGTAATTATGAAGCTTTTATCGGTAGCGGTGCCATGCTATAATTCAGCTGGGTATATGAGTCGGGCGATTGATACTCTTTTATCCGGCGGCGACATTATGGAAATAATCATTGTTAATGACGGATCAAAAGATGATACTGAGAAAATCGCCTTAGAGTACCGGAAAAGGTATCCGGATATCGTTCGTGTTATAAGCCAGGAAAATGGCGGTCACGGTGAAGCTGTAAATACCGGACTGGCTAATGCTACAGGTCTGTATTTTAAGGTCGTAGACAGTGATGACTGGGTAAATGAAAAGGCACTTCAGGAAGTGCTTAATAAGCTAAAGGAACTGATTGCAGATGGAAACAGTCCGGATCTGTTTCTGGCTAATTATGTGTATGAGAAGGTAGGAGTCAAAAGGAAGAAGGTCATTAATTACAATTGGGCTCTGCCTAAGAATCAGATATTTACCTGGGATGATATTATGCATTTTAGGCAAAGTCAGAATATTCTTATGCACTCTGCAATATATCGTACGAAGCTGCTTAAGGACTGCGGTTTGAAGCTGCCGAAGCATACATTTTATGTTGATAATATATTCGTATATCAACCGCTTCCCTATGTTAAAACACTTTATTATATGGATGTGAATCTGTACCGTTATTTTATAGGCAGATCGGATCAGTCGGTTAATGAGCAGGTCATGATTGGCAGAATAGACCAGCAGATAAGAGTCACAATGTTAATGATTGAAGCCCATGATCTTTCGCAGATAAAATGTAAGAAGCTAAGAAACTATATGATAAAATATCTGTCTATGATGATGGTTGTCTGCTCGGTGTTTTTAATAAAAGAGGGTAGTGATGAAAGCCTGGCTAAAAAAGAAGAGCTTTGGAACAATCTAAAAAGCTACAACAAGTGGCTTTATAAGAAAATCAGGTCTCAAATTTTAGGTCGTTCCATGAACATGCCCGGAAAATTTGGACGCAGAGTAGTAGAAATGGGATATAATATAGCAAGGAAAATATACGGATTTAATTAATTAAAAATAAAGCTGCAGCCCTTTGTTTGGCTGCAGTATTATTTTAAATTTTGGAGAATTCCCGGTCTGCTTTTTTTGGTTCTCTGCTGTAAGCCGGTCTGTATACGATGGGATACATGATTAAGCTAAGTATAATTGCTCCGAATACATCCAAGATGGAATGCTGCTTCAAACATACCGTAGACATGCTGATCAATATTGTCAGTATGAAGGTCGATATCTGAAGCCACCTAATATCTTTTAAGCGTGTACTTTTTCTTATAGCAATCATTGCTCCTATAGAATTATAAACATGAATGCTGGGAAATACATTGGTTGCAGTATCAAAGCTGTATAGCTTTCCCAGAATACGGGTAAAGATATTGGATCTTCCCAGAGTATTCAGATTCACTCTTAGATAGTGACCGTTAGGCCATATGGTGTAGATGGCCAGGCAAATAGTCATTCCGATAAAGAGAAAGGCGCAGCATCTATAAAAATCCTGCTTCGAGGTAAGAAAAAAGTAAGCAACAGTAACAAATATAAATATAAACCACAAAAAATAAGGTATAACAAATATCTCCATAAATGGTATATATTTATCCAGCTTCGAATACACAGGCGTAAAATCTGTTGTCACAGTTCGCTCCAAACAGGTAAACCATATCATATAGAAAAAGAAGTATACTAGGATTAACCCGTGTCTGTATTGCTTTAGTAATTGTTTTATTGTGTTTCTGAATTTCATGTCTTTACCTCGTTTCCAATTTTGTTGTCGGATGTTTTTGCGAACTATCCATAGCTCACGCAGATTAGGAGCTAAAAGCAAAGCTGCTTATACGTGGAGTATATCACAAGTTTGCGTATGCTACAATATACATAAAATTACATTAAGCAAATCTTAAGAATTATTTATGTAATTTTTTATAATTAAAATATTATATGTCTGATTTTTAAGCAAAAGACGATGGACATATATGGATAAAGATTTTATAATTAATTTGAAGGAATAAAAATGGTAATATAAAAGAGACTATTTGTGGAATAATTTTTACTTATAATCCGGTTTTATTAATTAAGGAGAGAAATATGAAGAGAGTATTTTTAGTTGTTTTAGACAGTGTTGGTATAGGTGAGCTTCCTGATGCTAAGGACTATAATGATGAGGGAAGCCATACTTTATATGCTGCATCAAAAAGCGAACACTTTAGCATGCCTAATATGGAGAAATTGGGACTGTTTCATATTGACGGAGTAAGAGATAGATTTCAAAAGATGAAGCCGGCAGAGACATTTGACGGCAGTATAGCCAGGCTTGCTGAAAAATCAAAAGGAAAAGATACCACAACGGGCCATTGGGAGATTGCCGGAATCATATCAAACAGACCGTTTCCGACATATCCGAATGGTTTCCCTAAAGAGGTTATCAGCACGTTTGAGCAAAAGACCGGAAGAAAGACATTGTGCAACCTGCCTTATTCGGGAACAGAGGTAATACTAAAATACGGCAGGGAGCATATTGAAACCGGAGCACTGATTGTATATACTTCCGCAGACAGTGTATTCCAGATTGCGGCTCATGAGGATGTTGTGCCTGTTAAGGAGCTTTACAGATATTGTGAAATAGCCAGAGAAATTCTTCAGGGTGAGCATGGAGTTGGTCGTGTAATAGCAAGACCTTTTGTCGGAACCTATCCTAATTTTACAAGGACAGCAAACCGTCATGATTACTCCTTGGCGCCCGGGCTGACCATGCTTGATCAAATGGTTGATGCAGGACTTGAGGTTCTGAGTGTGGGCAAAATATATGATATTTTTGCAGGAAAAGGCATTACCGATATGGTAAAGACCGAAAACAATGAAGACGGTATAGAGAAGCTTATAGAAAGAATGTATAGAGATTTTACAGGTCTTTGTTTTGTGAACCTGGTGGATTTTGACATGCTCTATGGGCACCGTAATAATATAGACGGCTATGCGAAGGCTCTTAGTTATTTTGACAGTCAGCTTCCCAGAATCACAAATGCATTAAGGGATGAGGATATACTGATTATAACTGCAGATCACGGATGTGATCCGTCCACCCCGTCAACTGATCATTCAAGAGAATATGTTCCTATGGTTGCACACGGAAAGATGATTAAAAAGAGCAATAATCTTGGAACAAGAGACAGCTTCGCCGATATAGCGGCTACAATTTTAGAGTATTTTGATGTTAAGCAGCAGGTGGCAGGAGTATCATTCTTAAAGGATATAATCCATGGGTAACAGGCTGATACATACAATACCACCGGTTTATAACGAAAAGTCACGAATACTGATATTAGGGACCTTTCCATCTGTCAAGTCAAGAGAAGGGGAGTTCTTTTATCATCATCCTCAGAATCGTTTCTGGAGGCTAATCAGTGCAATCTGCAAGGAAGAATTACCTAAAACTATAGATGAAAAAAGAATGCTGCTGCTTAGAAACCGTATAGCACTTTGGGACGTGGTTCGAAGCTGCGATATTATCGGTTCTTCTGACAGCAGCATAAAAAATGTAATACCAAACGATATTACCCCGATTTTAAAGCAGGCGGATATACAGAGAATCTATGCCAATGGCGGTACGGCATATCGTCTTTATAAAAGATATATATATCAGGATGTCAAAAGGGAAATAATACTTCTTCCTTCTACAAGCCCTGCCAATGCCTCATATTCATTGGAAAGGCTTATAGAAGTATGGAGTAAAAAGATTATAATGGTTTAATAATAATATGAATTGCATATAGTGCAAGCTTAATATATGTATATTTGAAAGGACAAAAGGTTATGAGAGTGGTTATTCAGCGGGTTTCTGAAGCAAAGGTAGAAGTAGAAGGAAGAATTACAGGACAAATAGGAAAAGGTTTATTAATATTCCTTGGAGTAGGCAAGGATGATGATATGAAGGCAGCTGACCGTTATATCGATAAGATATTAAAGCTTAGGATATTCGCCGATGATATGGGGAAAACAAATCTTTCTCTTAATGATGTTCATGGAGAGGTTCTGGTAGTATCACAATTCACATTATATGCAGATTGCAGGAAAGGAAACAGACCGGACTTTATAAATGCCGGTTCTGCCAAGCAGGCAGAGGAGTTATATGAATATTTTTTAGAGCAGATTAAAGATAAAACAGGCAAGGTGGAAAGCGGTGAATTTGGTGCAGAGATGAAGGTTTCTCTGGTTAATGACGGTCCGTTTACTATTATTCTGGACGAAAGTTTGATATAAATTAACGAAATTCTAATCTGTTTTTAAAGATATTTTTTTGATAAATATATAGAATAATATTAAATAATACGAAATATTATATGGGACAAAAATAAAACTATGCTATGACAACTATAATTAAAGAGAGGTGGGAATTTTGTGATCCAAATAAACGAATTAACAAAAGTCTACAAATTAACCAAAAAACAAATGATGGAGAAAAAAACAAAGAAAAACATGGTAAAGGCAGTAGACAAGCTTAGTTTAACAGCAAGACCGGGAGAAATATATGGATTGCTTGGACCGAACGGAGCAGGTAAGACGACTGCTCTTCGCTGTATTGCATCATTGCTTAAGCCTACTCAGGGTAATATTAAGGTAAAGGGCTATGATACTGTCGAGGATTCTCAAAGCGTCAGAAAAACAATAGGCTTTTTAACTAATGAGATTAAGCTTGATCCACAGTTTTCTCCGAGATATATGTTCGGTTTTTTTGGAAGACTTCACGGACTGGATGAAAGAGTTATTGAAGAAAGAAGAGAGGAACTGTTCGATTATTTTGGCATAAAGGATTTTCAGGACAAAAAAATCGAAGAGCTTTCTTCCGGTATGAAGCAAAAGGCTTCACTGGCAGTTAGTCTAGTTCATAATCCCGAGGTTATTATATTCGACGAACCAACCAGTGGTCTTGATATTATTACAGCAAGGAATGTAACAGATTACTTAAAGCATTTAAGGGATGAAGGAAGGACAGTTATTATATCTACTCATATTATGACAGAAGCCGAAAAATTATGTGACAGGATAGGTATAATAATTAACGGTGTTCTGGTATTAGAAGGAACATTGACTGAAATACTTGACCGAACCAATACAAAGGATCTTGAGGATGCATTTTTTGAGTTATATAAAATACATAATAAGGAGGAGGAATAAGATGAAAGGCACGAAAAATATAGTGAAAAAAGAATTAACCAGAGTATTTACAGACAAAAAACTGGTTATTAACCTGTTTGTTCTTCCCGGTGTTCTTATTATGGTTATGTATAGTATTATGGGAAGTCTGATATCTAAAATGGAGACGGATATCAAGACCCATATTCCGACAATATACATTCAAAACGCTCCGGAGGATTTGGATTATATTATAGATGCGGTTGATTTTGAAGGCAATATAACATATATATCATCGAAAGATTCAACGACTCATATTAAAGACGGGATTTTAAAGGGCGATATAGATTTGTTGGTTATATTCGATGAAGGCTTTATAGAGACAATCCGAAGCTATAAAGATGTCGGAGATCCGATTCCCGAGGTCAGGACATATTATAATCCTTCAGAAGATTATTCCAATGCGGCAAAAGGTAATTTTACCGCAAGCGTGCTGCATGCATATCAGCAGTCTTTACTGGCAGAGAGACTGGGAAATATTGAGCAGCTGCAGGTGTTTTATATTGACCGTGACCCTGAAGCGGGAATAATTGTCGATGAGAGTAAGGCAAACGGTAAGTTTTTATCAATGCTTCTGCCGTTTTTAATAAATATTATGCTGTTTCAGGGAGCTATGGGACTTGGTATGGATGCCATAACCGGCGAAAAGGAAAGGGGGACACTTGCCAGCATGCTTCTTTCTCCGATTAAGCGAAGTGAGATTGTATTTGGCAAGCTGATTTCTCTGGGAATATTAACAAGCCTTTCTGCGGTTATATATACCGTATCAGTCGTTGTGGGTATTCAAAGACTTGCAGATGGAGCTATGGGAGCAATGACAAATATACAATTCACACCGGTTCAGATTGTTCAGCTGTTTGTAATGCTCATCGTATTAGTGTATCTGTATGTGTCCATGGTGTCTATAGTGGCAGTCTATGCAAGAACTCAGAAAGAGGCAGGAACGTATGTTACACCTCTGTATATACTGGTTATGTTGGGCTGTATAATGACTATGTTCTCCACCGGTGGAGTAAAAGAGCTTAAATATTATGCGATTCCTATATATAATGGAGCTATAGCATTACAGGATCTGTTGGTTGGAGAACTGACTATGGTCAAGTTTGGTGTTACTGTAGGATCTCTTGCTATTGTGGCGTTTCTGATTACAACGCTAATTACTAAAGCTTTTAACAGTGAAAGGGTTATGTTTAACGCATAAAAGTATGCCCGGTGTATCTGAGCTGCTAATTTGTATAATTAATAAAGGTATATCAGAAAAGCTTTGACAAAGGCTTTCTGATATGCCTTTTTTATTTAGACATAGAATCATAGTTACATACTTTTATTTTTTTTCAATATATATTATATAGAGGCTTTACATGTGTTTCTATAATAAAACACAAATACAAATACAATAAAAACGAGGTGCAGTTTGATGCTTCCTGTAGAGAGAAACAGAATAATCAGCGAGGATTATGCCGATTTAATTATAGAATATAATGGCAATACAAGCGTTTTCGAGCAATTTCCGGATAGTACGGTGCAGATTATCAACATACAATTAGCTTTTGTTCATGTACCTGTAAGCTTTATTACTCAGGATATAGTGTACAGAATGGGATATAGTGTATTGCCAACCTGTTTTGGAATTATCAGTGAATCCAGTCTGGAAGCATCAGGTGTCTTTCAGCTTAGAAATATACCTATCTTTAACTTAAGAGGGCAAGGAATACTAATAGGAATAATAGATACGGGAGTGGACTATACCAACCCTATTTTTCAATATGCTGATAATACAACCCGAATAGTATCAATCTGGGATCAGACAATAGTGAGCGACAATCCTCCGACAGGAATGGAATATGGAACGGAATATACAAGAGAGCAGATAAATGAAGCCCTACAGAATGATAATCCTTTATCTGTTGTTCCCAGTACCGATGATATAGGGCATGGTACTATGCTCGCGGGTATCTCAGGAGGTAACGAAGTGGCTGAAAGCGGTTTTATGGGTGTTGCTCCTGACGCAGAATTCGCAGTTGTTAAGCTTAAACCGGCCAAACAATTTCTAAAGGATTTTTTTTATATTCCGGACAATGCGGTCTGCTTTCAGGAAACGGATATATTTCTTGGCGTGCAATATCTTTACGATTTATCTATAAGACTTGGAAGACCAATGGTTATATGTATAGCTTTAGGAAGCTCGCAGGGAGCACATGACGGGTTAGGAACATTAAGTACATATATATCTAATATTTCCACCACACCTCAAATTGGAGTGGTTGTGGCAGCAGGCAATGAGGGTAACAATAGGCGGCATTATAGCGGAAGGATTAATCCTACGATAGGCTATGATACGGTAGAGTTAAATGTAGGGGAAAATGAACCCGGGTTTTCTATGGAGCTTTGGGGTTCTGCACCCGACATTTATTCTATCGACATCTTATCGCCCTCAGGCGAATACATTCCAAGAATTGTAGCCGGCAGAAATGAACATAGGGTTATTTCTTTTATATTTGAAGCAACGATAATATATGTGGACTATCAGATGGTAGAATCTCAAAGCGGTGAGCAGCTTATTCTGATTCGATTTGATAATCCAAGTCAAGGAATATGGCGCTTTAATGTATATGAAAGAGGGGGTCTTAATCTGGGCTTTAATATATGGCTGCCTATGGAGGGGTTTATATCGGAAAATACGTATTTTATCCGTTCAGACCCGTATACTACCCTACTGACATTAGGAAATGCGGTATTTCCTCTTACGGTAACTGCTTACAATGATGCGGATGACAGCTTGTATTTAGATTCCAGCCGGGGTTTTACCAGAATAAACAGAATAAAGCCTGAAATCGCAGCTCCCGGTGTAAATGTAACCGGTCCTACATTAGACGGCAGCTTTGCTCCTTATACCGGAACCAGTGTTTCTGCCGCTCATGTGACAGGAATAGCCGCTCTGATATATGAATGGGGCATTGTTAGAGGTAATCTGCCTTTAATGAGTACGGTAGAATT
>JGI24710J26742_10000839_pt1 | contig 28724 bp, 31 predicted proteins | sample BioPla2DNA2_FD_26742 | JGI IMG/M metagenome (IMG submission 26742)
ATGGACTAGAGGACTATGTTGTTGTTTTTGATGATGAACATAATATTACTATCGATAACTTTAATGTGCTTGAAAAAGAGTCAATTAACTATTATTTTACTGGTTTAGATAGTTTTAATTATGAAGGTGATGATGTCTACAAATTGGAATATATAAATACATATGAAACAAGATTCAATAATGGTACATTCTTTATTAAATTTAATAAGGAGAGTAAAGATAAAATTGAAGTAGGCATGTATTTTAACAATAATTTGGATTATTACGATTTGCATGCTGATGTTGGCTTGACTTTTAGCGAACTTGTAAGTGCTATTGGTAAACATGTATGGCTTCAAGAAACAGGATTAACTGAATGGTTTATTAGAATTGATGACAATAGATTTTCTCACGGTTTAATAGGAACCAGTTACTGGTTTTTTGCCCCTATTACAAAAATGAAATATTTAGGTAAGAATCTATATGAAATAACTATCGATTATCCTGCCAATGAGGAAGGTATTAATCCTGCTAATGATGCATATACTACAACACATTATCTAATTTATGATCCAGTCCATGAAAGAATTAGATTTATAGATCACGATGATAATTTCCATTGGTACTATCCAGATAAAGGAGCAACAATTGCAGAATTTTTTGAATCAGCAAGTGATTGTATATTTTCTGGAAGTGAAAATATGAATTATACTTTTTATACAAAAAATGGTAAATATTATATTTATTTAAAAAATAAACAATACAATTTCTCTAATACTTTTGAAGTAAAATCAATAAAATATAAAGAATATAATCAATATGAATTTACAGTTTTAAATGGAAATGATACTGAAACTTGGTATATAACTTATAATTTTAGGTCTGGTCATGAAATGATAATTAGTAAACCAAATTTATATGATTATGCAGTAAGAATTAATGGATAATTAATAAAAAAGATGAAACTCTTATTGGAATTTTTTATTTTTATGTAAATAGTTTAGCTAATAAACCATATTTCACTACAGGAAGTTTATCATTTGTGGTTGAAAACGAAAATGAATGTTTCAATGTTTATCAACAACCTTCAATAAATGAGTACAAATTAACAAATAAAGCTATTATTTGTCGAGTTTTAAAGCATAAATAAAAGAAGTTATTGATATCAAATTTAAATATTTAAAAAGTTTAATTAAAACCTTAAAATACAAACTATCTTAGTTTCATTATTATAAAAAAGGACTAACTACAATAGTAGATTAGTCCTTATTTTTCAATAATTGTTTTTATAATACTGTATTATTTTATATTTGTTTTGGAAGGGTAGTATTAACGATATAGTTTTACTAGAATCAAATATAAATAATACTTCAAACAAATATTGATTAATTAAAATATTGAACTAAGAAATTAATCTTGCAATTAATCCCATTACAATTCCCCATAATGAGAAGTCTTGGCCACCATATACTAACATCCAAGGTTGGATTGTATTGTTAAAGAAGTGAGCGCCAAAACCTACTAAGAATACCATTACGATACCTGCAACAGCAGAACCGATAATACATCCTCTGACTCCACCAGTAGCGTTAGCAATAATTGCAGCGGTACCGATTTCAAAGAAACAAGTAAATGTTAATGGAATTACAACTGTTGGGAACATTCCAGCAGTTAATAAAATTGTAATTGTTGAAGTAATCATCGCTGTAATAAAGCCGATAATTAATGCATTAGGTGCATATCCAAAGATAATTGGACAGTCAAGTGCTGGAATAGCTCCAGGAACAACTTTTTCAGCAATACCTTTAAATGCAGGAACGATTTCAGCAATTAACATACGAACACCTTGCATCATGATAGTTACACCAACACCAAATTTGATTGCGTGTGTAAAGATATAAGTGAAAATACCAGTTGAACCACCAGCAAAACCCCAAACTTCACCTGGATTAAAACCATTAACTTTTAATATGATAGCCATAACAATGTAAGTTAGTGCCATAACAATTGTGCCAGTGATAGATACTTCTCTTAAGAATCCTAAACTTGCTGGAATATCTAATTCTTCAGTTGATTTAGATTTATCACCAACAAATTTAGCTAAGTAACCAGCAATTAATGATAAAGCTGTAGTTGGATGTCCAATAGTAAATGAATCATCACCAGTAACTTCCTTAACTAAAGGTTTCATCAAGTTTGGAGAAACAATCATATATACAGCTGTAAATAATGTAGCTAAACCAATTAGTTTGCCTCCAGTTAAACCAGCATCAACGCCAGCAGCAATAAAGACAAATGGGAACCAATATAACATGTGAGCTGTTAAGAAAACTGATTTCCACTTTGTAAACCTTGCAAATAATAAGTTAATTGCAAAAGAAACAAGCATAACGATACCAATTTGAGTTCCGTATGTTCCCCCAATATCGACTGTTGCTGGAGGAGCAGCAGCTTCTGGCATCAATACATTAAATGCAGTAGCAATACCACTGATAGATTCACCAGCAATAATTCCAGTACCAGCATTTAATACGAAGAAACCGATAGCTGTCATGGCAGTACCACGAATTACTTCAGCCCAGTCTTTCTTTTGAATAATTAAACCAATAGCAGCAACTAGTGCTAAGAAAATAGCACCTTGTCCAAATATTTCATTAATAATAAAATTAAAAATAGCCATAAATAATATCCTTTCTATTTTTTTACTGTTCTTGTAAATAAGCTAAAACTTTTTCTTCAACTTCTTTTTTGTTCATGAAATTGTTTAAGATAATCACCGGAACTTTGGCACGCTCAGTAATTCTAGCTCCTAATTCTTTTGAAGTAAAAATTACATTGCATTCATTTGCAGTACATGTGGTAATATCACCACAAAAAACATCTACTTCATATCCATGTTCTTTGGCAATCTTCTCAATATTCATTTTCAGCATCATTGAAGATCCTACTCCAAAACCACAAACGGCTTGAATTCTTTGTTTCATACTATCCTCCCTTCTTTTTTATCCATTAATTAAAATAGATATATCTTCCAATGTTTTGCATTGAATGATTTTTTCAATTAAATGTTCATCTTCAAACATTTTCTCACCAATTTTTGATAAGCGTTCAACATGTTGAATATTATCAGTACAAGCAAGGCAAATAATGACTCTGACAGGGTCATTATCACTACCAAATAGTATATCATTGTCAAAAACTACTAATGACATATCACTTTTAATTACTGCTTCACTAGGTCTAGAATGTGCTAAAGCAAAACCAGGACTCAAAACAATGTAAGGTCCATATTCTAAAACACTATCAATACAGGCCTTAGTGTATTCATTAGTTATTGAACCACTTTCGACTAAAACATTACAGGTAATTGTAAGTGCTTGCTGCCAATCTTGAGCAGTTTGATTCATTTTTATATTTTTGATACTTATGTTTTCCATTTAATCTCCTAATCTCTATAAAGGTGTAATAATTTTTAAAGTATATTTTCTTTTATGTCTTAATTATATGCTAAGTTAGCAAAAAAGAAAATGGTAAGCTTCTTTTAGGATATAATTTTTACTTACTTATAAAAAAACTTATTGAATTAAAATAAGCTTTTTTAAGAAATTAATTACTATTGAAAACGTTTTTTTTATTTTTGATGATTAAAAATAAACAGATGAAAATTAAAATTGAAACTATTAGAATTGCACAATTCATAAAAAATGTTTCGGGTAATATTATAATTATTTCATCATATCTAGAATCAAATAACCAATTGGTTTTACCAGGAAAAAATATTTGATGAAAAATAGTGAAAGTCCTACTAAAATCTGGCAAGGTAAATAAAATGATACCAATAAATACTGTCAACAGAATTGTGGCAGCATAATAACTATTACCATTACCATTGAATTTATAAGGTATAATAGCTCTTTTTTTAAATATTTTAGGAACAAATATGAGATTTAATGTTGAGAACAGTAAAAGTGCTAAGTCTAAAATAAATAAATTTTTTACATCGATAAAGTGAGCCATACCTTCATCAGAGTACTTTAATATTCCAGTTGAAAAAGAGTTTGTTAAACCAAGACAAAAGTTCATCATTTCATCGTAGGCTGTTTTAATAGTTTGATAGTCAAGTCCTGTAATATTTACTAAGTCTAAGCTTTTAATGTGAAAGTAATAGAACGGTCTAAATAAGATAGGTATAGAAACAGAAAAAGTTATAATAAATATAATTATCATCAAAATTATATAAAGTGAAAGAGTTTTGCTTTTTTTCATACTATCTACCTTCTATTAATTAATTATAAACTATTATCTATTAAAAAAATATTCTATTTATGTTAAAATTATGTAGTCGAATTAAAGAGAGGTAAAAAATTAATGGCTAAAGAAGTATTTAGTATGGATTTCAACGGTAAAGAGATAGCTGTTGAAACAGGGGAATTAGCCAAACAGGCACGTGGTGCAGTATTAGTTAGATACGGAGAAACAGTTATATTATCTACAGCATGCGCATCTGATGTCGTAAAAGATGCAGATTTCTTCCCGTTAACGGTAAGTTTTGAGGAAAAATTGTATTCTGTTGGAAAGATTCCTGGAGGATTTTTAAGAAGAGAAGGTAGACCTAGCGAACATGCTACGTTAACAGCACGTTTAATTGATAGGCCAATTAGACCACTATTCGCTGAAGGTTTTAGAAATGAAGTTCAAGTAGTTAATACTGCAATGAGTTGTGATTATGATTATTCACCAGAAATGGCAGCTATGTTAGGAGCATCTTTGGCTTTGTCAATTTCTGATATTCCCTTTGAAGGACCAATAGCTGGTGTTGTTGTTGGATATATTGATGGAGAATTTGTCATTAATCCAACTGTTGAAGAAACTGAAAAAAGTGCATTATCTTTGACAATGGCCGGTAAAAAAGATGCCATCATGATGGTTGAAGCTGGTGCCAAAGAAGTAAGTGAACAACTGATGGTTGATGCTTTAGAATTTGGACAAATGCATATTGCCAAACTATGTGAGTTTCAAGAAGAAATTGTTGCTAAAGTTGGAAAACCAAAAGTGGAAGTTGAATTATATGAAGTTCCAGCTGATTTGAAAAAAGAAGTATACGACTATGTATATGATAGATTAAAAGTGGCTGTTTCAATTAAGGATAAACTAGAATGTTATCAAACAATTGATGATTTAACAAATGAAACTGTTGAGTTCTTTAACAATAAAGAATATGAATCTGAATCAGTAAAAGCCAAAACTTTAAAAATGGTAAATGAAGTTTGTACGACAATTGTTTCTGATGAAGTTAGAAGATTGATCATTGAAGAAAAAATTAGACCTGATGGTAGAAGAGTAAATGAAATTAGACCATTAGATGCTCAAATTGATATTTTACCAAGAGTACATGGTTCAGGTTTATTTACTAGAGGACAAACTCAAGTTTTATCAGCTACAACTTTAGGAGCATTGGGTGACAATCAAATTATTGATGATTTAACTGAAGTTGAAGAAAAACGCTTTATGCACCATTATAATTTCCCACCTTATTCTGTAGGCGAAGTAGGAAGAATGGGTAATCCTGGAAGAAGAGAAATTGGTCATGGTGCACTAGGAGAAAGAGCATTAAAACATGTTTTACCTTCTGAGGAAGAATTTCCATATGCCATTAGAACAGTTGCTGAAGTATTAGAATCAAATGGTTCTTCTTCACAAGCATCCATTTGTGCTGGTTCACTATCATTAATGGCAGCTGGTGTTCCAATTAAAGCTCCAGTAGCTGGAATTGCTATGGGTTTAGTTGAAGATGGTAAAAACTATACAATTTTAACAGATATTCAAGGTATGGAAGACCACTTTGGTGATATGGACTTTAAAGTTGCTGGCACTAGAGAAGGAATTACAGCATTACAAATGGATATCAAAGTTCAAGGTTTAGGGAAAAACGTTTTAGCTGAAGCAATGGAACAGGCAAAAGAAGCTAGATTACAAATTTTAGATGTAATGGACAAAACTATTTCTAAACCAAGAGAACATGTTTCTAAATATGCTTTAAAGATTGCAAGGTTAGAAATTCCAGCAGACAAGATTAGAGATGTAATTGGTACTGGTGGAAAAACTATCAATCAAATTATTGAAGCTAGCAATGGCACAAAGATTGATATTTCTGATGAAGGTAGAGTCTTAATTTATCATGCTGATCAGGAAAATATTGATATTGCTGTCAAAATGATTGAAGAAATCACAAGAGTGGCAAAAGTAGGCGAGATTTACGAAGAAGCAGTTATCAACAGAATAGAATCTTATGGTATCTTTGTTGAACTATTCCCTGGAACAGATGCTTTAGTTCATGTGTCAGATTTAAGATGGGAAAGGGTAGACAAACCATCAAGTCTATATAAAATGGGCGATAAGGTTAAAATGGTTGTTAAAGCAGTTGATGAAAACGGTAAAGTTAGTGGTTCTATTAAAGACTTGCTAGAAAAACCTGAAAATTATCAAGAACCAATTAGAGATTATTCAAAAAACAAGTTATTTACTGGAAGAAGAACAGTTAACAGATCTAAAAAAACAACTAAAAAAACTGAAGAATAAGATTTAAAAGGACTGAAAATTCAGTCCTTTACTGTAATTGTTGAATTAACATTGATTTTCTCTTAAAATATAGTTATAAATATTATCATTATTAGTGACAAATATTTATAAACTATCAAAAATAGCTATTAAGAAAAAATGTGGTACAATAGTCAAGGTGATATTTGATGAGAATGAGAAAAAAACCATGGGCTAAAGATATGATCCAACAAAGAACAGATTGTGTTATTAGTGATCCTGCAACTTTAAAAGGTGATTGGAGCTCGTTTGGATATGATATAATTGTTGTTGAAGTAGGAGCTGGAAAAGGCGACTATTGGATTGGCATGGGCAATAAAAATCCTGAAGAATTATGGATTGCCGTTGAAAAAAATATTGATGCATCAGCAATAGCCCTAAAAAAGAGTATTAATCATACAAAAGAAAACATGAAGTTTATTGTTGGTGATGTTGATAAAATTGATTTATGGTTTGAAGACAATGAAGTAGATAGAATTCATTTAAACTTTTCAGACCCGTGGCCAAAAAAAGCTCATACAAAAAGAAGATTAACATATGATACATTTTTAAATAAGTATCAAAAAGTGTTAAAAAAAGATGGATGCATTATCATGAAAACAGACAATGCAAAACTTTTTGAATATTCACTAGTTACTTTTAGTGAAAATAAATGGTTTTTAAAAGAAGTAAGTGTTGACTTTAGAAGAGAAACTCATGATGAAGATGTAATAACTGAATATGAAAATAACTTCATGCAGTTAGATCAACCAATTTATCGGGCAATATTTCAAGTGCCAACTGGAGAAATAAATGATTAAAAAGATTTTTACCATATTATTAGTTTTAATTGTTTTATCAGGATGTGTTACTGATGAAGACACTTTTTATAATGAATTAAATAGAGCAGTGAATAATGCTATTGATGAAAAAATAGATGATCACACTTATAATAACTGTACTAAAACCTATTATTCATACTATTTACCAAAAGGTATTGGTAAAGTTGATGGTGATGAAATTTCTAACAAGTTTAATATTGATGGTAATATCTCTTCACTATCATTAGATGTTACAGCTATAGTTAATGATGCAATAATTGTCAGAGAAGTAGATTCTTTACGAGATATCGGTTCTGTAAATAATCCTTCTTATACTAGAAGTGGAAGATTTCTAAATAGTGCTGGTGAAACAATTTTGTTTGATATATCAGTTTCAGAAACTAAAGATGGTTATTTTATTTTGATTCAAACTTCTGAGTTTATTTTTATTTCATTAGCTAATAAAGGTGGATGTTCAAATACTATCCATGATATGTTGATATTGCTTAGAAGCTGTAAAGTAGAAAAAGAAAAATTGATTTTAGATTATGCTTCAGACACATTAGTATCGTATACTACAAGTATAATCACATTGTTTGAAAGTGTTGTTCCAGAAACTGGTTATTTCATTGATTATATTGATGACTGGAAAGATGATGGGACATTTATTATAATAGATTTAAATGAGCAAGGTTCAATAGAACCAGATGAAGAAATAATAGATGAACAATCTGATTCAAACCAAAACAATTTAGAAGAAGGTGAGTAGCTATGGCAGGATTTTTTGAAAAATTAAAAAAGAGAGTTCGTGAGTTCTTAATTGACGAAGTTGAAGTTGATGAGCATGGAAACGAGAAAATTATTGAAAGCAGTTTAGAAAAAAATTATTCTTCAAGAATTGATGCGATTGCTAGTAATTATACTGAAATTGAAGGTAGTTTTGATGATGATTTATTAGAAGAATTTTTAACTAATCCAAGTGTAAATGAAAATCTAGTTGAAAAAGGTGCAGCAAAACAAGAAGAAATCAAAAAAGAGGAAGTGGAATTGAAAAAACACTCGATGTTTGTTGATTTAAATAATATGAAAAGTACTGAATTAGAAAGAAAAGTTGAAAATAACGAAAAAACTAAATCATCCTACGTTCCTCAAAGAGTTATTTCACCTATTTTTGGTAGTGACAAAGATAGTTATGCTATATCAATCAATAATCTTGAATACGATAGTGAAAAGCCAAAAAGAAGCGTTATTGGAACAGTTTTTTCACCAATCTTTGGTAGAGATAGAATTATTGAAGATACAGTTGATGAAGTTGATGAGAAAATTGCTAATATGAAAACAAGCGACTTTATTTCAGATTCTATTCAAACCCAAAAAGTTGAAACTAGTTCTCTGATAGATGAAGAAGTAGAAGCACCAAAACCTTTATATACCAAAATAAAAGTTGAAGAAAAACCTACGACTTACATTGATGAAAAGCCAATTGAAGATAGAACATTGTTTGATGCAAAAAAAGTGAATAAAACATTAAATGAAGCTAAAGTTGCTTTAGATGAAATAGAAAAAGCTGCTAAACCAGTTGAAAACACTGCTTCATATGAAAATATAAGTTTATTTGATTAAAAAGAGCCTCAAGGCTCTTTTTAATTAGACTTTAATATGATTTTAGTTAAATAATTATAGATTTCTTTTTTGGTATTTATTATCTTATTTTTAATTACTAAAGATAAAACTTTATTTAATTGTTGAGATATTTCTTGGTCTTTAAAACCGAAATTTTTTATATCATTACCATTAATAGCCAAATCTTTTAGTCGATAAGGAAGTTTATTTTCTTTTATATAGTCTAGTGTTGAAAGACATAACTTATAATACGACTGATCTATGTGTTCATTATAGAATTGTAATTTTAAAAGTTTAATGAACATTTCCTTTCCCATTTTATTTAAGCTAAAGCGCATATCAACGTTATTTGCTTCTATTAGATAATAGTAGTGTTCAATTAAAAAAGATACTTCTCGATAGGTTCTATTATCAACTTTTAACCTTTTTAAAACATCTGTATGTTCTTCAACTGGCTGAAGAAAAATTGCTAAGATAATTGATGTATCTTTTTTTTCTTTGGAGAGATAGTTTAAGTTTTCTATAAATTTGTACTTAGCAACATATTTAAATTCAGGAATAAAAATTTCTAAAATTTCTTTATATAAGGGTAGTACATTTGAAACATATTCACCCATTAGTGTCTTTAATAACTCAATATATATCCTTTCAATAGATATGTTTGAAAGTAAATGCTTTTTACTAAATATTGCCTTTTGTGTTTCTTTTTCAATTTCAAATCCCAAAGCACTAGCAAATCTAATCGCTCTTAATATTCTTAAAGCATCTTCTTCAAAACGGTTATAAGGATTACCAATACACCTTATTAGTTGATTCTTTAAATCTTCTTGTCCATTGTTGAAATCAAGTAGTCCATCTTTATTGTTGTAAGCTAAAGCGTTGATTGTAAAGTCTCTTCGATTTAAATCATCTTTTAAATTCAAGGAAAACTTGACAGTTTCTGGCCTACGGTAATCAATATAGTTTCCATCTATACGATAGGTGGTTATTTCAAAACTCTCATTATCCAGCACTAAGAAAACAGTACCATGTTTTAAACCTGTTTTAAAAGTTTTATGATCTTTGAAGACTTCTAGTACCTGTTCAGGTGTTGCATTTGTATTGATATCATAATCACTTGGTTCACGACTTAAAAGAATGTCTCTAACACATCCGCCAACAATATTTGCTTCAAAACCATGATTATTTAATGTTTTGATTATATAAGTTACTTTTTCATTAAGTGGATAATTCATACTTAAATTATATATGAAATATATCATTTATGTAGAAAAAAAGAAGAGAATAGTTTTCTCTTCTATAATTTAAATTTTAACATTAAAATCTTTTTTACATTTTGGGCAACTAACAGTATGACTGCCTTTAACATTTTTAAGTCTTAAATTTTGTTTACAATTGGGACAAACCTTAAAACGATATTCTTTTCTTTCGTTGAATTTTCTTTTTTGTAAGTTAAACCAACTTAAAAACTTTCTTTGATATTTCAAATAAAGTTGGTTTTCTTTATGTCTAACTTGATGGTTTTTAGAAAAAACTCGATACATGTTATAGAATAAAAGAATCGTGGTAAGTAAATAAAGAAATTTTGGTTTTAAAAATATTTGAATTATTAATAAAATGTAAACGACAGTAGTTAAAAAGCGATAAAAATGGTCAATACCATACCTTCCAGCTAATAATCTATGCATAAAACTAGAAAGATTGTATTTAAGTTTATGCCAGTAATATTTTAAGTTATCCATTTAAATTCCTCCTTTAACAAAAGAAACATGGTAAAAAGTAACAGAATCGTCCTCCACCACAGAAAACGCAGAATAATTGCATTAATATATATGACATACAAAACCTATTGCTTGAATATGGTTGTGAATATCTTGAATATGAACTTCTATAACCACTTCTATTAGATTTAATTGCTTCTCTAGTTTGTTGATAAGTCATATTATTAGGTTCAAATTGACAAGCTTTTTCAATGTGTTCAGTTGCAGTTATTTTATTGCCAACATTATATTGAGCAACAGCACTTAAATAATACCATCTGGCATTTTTGACAGAAATATCTTTTAAAACATTAAGAGCTTGCTGATAAGCGCCATTTCTAATAAAGTTTTCTGCAATATCATAATCATCATAAGTTTTATTTTGTTGACGATTAAAAAAATCAGAAAAATCATAGAAAGTAAAAGGTCCGTACTGTTGATAGCCACGATTATGATAATTAGAATATGATTGTTGTTGGTATTGATAGGTTTTACCACTTTTAATGGCATCGTAAGCAACATTTATTTCTTTAATCTTTTCCGCTGCATGTGGATCATTGGGGTTTAAATCAGGGTGATATTTTTTTGCTAAAGCTCGATAAGCCTTATTAATTTCATCATCACTAGCATTTCTACTAACACCTAAAACTTGATATGGATCTTTCATCTTCGTGCTCCTTTTTCTTGTTTTTTTCTATGTAATTGATATTGAGACCAGATTCCTGAATAGATGATGTTATTTAGGATGCTTTTGTTTTCATTCAACTGTAATTTACTGTAATAGTTATCACAATCATCCATTATAGATAACAATATTTCATAATGGTCGTAGTTTTCAAGTGCTACAAGTGGGTTATAGACTTCTTTTTTCAAATCTTTTTTAAAATCTATAACTGCATCAACAATATAGATAAATCTTCCTAAATGATAACCACAACCTTTTAAGTTTTCATTATTGTTTTCTTTATCTAACAGACAAGCCATAATGTTACCAAAGGCATTGCTTCCTAAATCAGGATTTAAAATATTTTCCTTTTCAATGTTGTTGATATAATTTAAATTTTCCTTTATTACTGTAGTTTGAATTGGATATTTTTCTTCAATCTCTGCTAAAAATATTTGTAGTTTATTAGCTTTTATTTTGGCTCTTAAAGAATTATCATCATTAACATCATCAAGATGTTTATAGTAACTTAAATAGATATTCATGCTAGCAGCATATTCAGTATATTCATTAAAAACTGCTAGATGTTTTTTAATAGGATGAACAATACATCTTTCTTCAACTAATTCATTAACTTGTTTATATACATCAGTCAATAACATAGCTACAAAGGTTAAGTCATATGTTAGGGTAGAAGCACCAATAAAGCCATATTTTTCTTTTAGTCTATTACAAAGACCACAATAAAAACTTCTATATTGTTTTTTTTCTTCTTTACTTAAAATATCGATATTAGCGATTAAATAACCAAACATATTACTCCTTTATAACTTGAAACTGCAATGGTTAAAATATAAGACATTTTTATTAGATAGTCAATCTTTCCAGTCCTTAATAAAAGTCACCATTTTAAAAAAGAGAGAACTAAATTCTCCCTTAAATCTAGTTGCTATTTTATGGATAGAACTAGATTAACTTTATACTAATACAACATCTTTAACTTCTTGAACTTCTTCCATTAATCTGCTTTTAATTTCGTTATTAAAAGTTAATTTTCTCATTGGACAATTAGCACAAGAACCAAGCATGCGAACAGAAACAACACCATCAACATAATCGACAAATTCGAAGTCTCCACCATGAGATAAGACAAATGGTCTAATTTGCTCAATAACGTCTTTAATTTTATCTACTGTACTCACTAGATTATACCTCCAAACCAAATATAAAAAATGAATGCTATAAATAAACCTAATAATACACCGCCAATAACTTCAAAATAAGTGTGTCCTAAAACACCTTTCATTTTATCCATATAGATCTTATCGTTTAAAACGATATTGGAACCAAATAAATCTTTTAAATCATCGATAAGTTTTTGAGTTACTGTAATATTTTTCCCAGCATAAAATCTAACATTTGCAGCATCATAACAGATGATAACTGAAAAACATAAGGAAATATAGAAAGTATTGGTGTCAAAACCATCAGTTAGCCCAATTGCTAAAGTTAAAGCTGATACTAAAGCTGAATGACTTGAAGGCATATCGCCACTTGAATAAACAAGTTTTGGATTCCAATCTCCATGAATCAAGAAATGACCTACTGGTTTTAAAAGTTGCGCTAGTATGCAAGCTGTTGAAGCTGCAACTGGTACATAGAATTTATTCATAAAATCACCTAATTTATTATATTATTTTAATCAATAAATATCAAACATTGATTTATATTCGTAAGTTTAAAGTTAAGATAATCATTATTGTTGTATTATATGACAATCAATGTTATTTTTTACAATAGCTTTTATGATAAAATACATTTAAAGGAAGTGAATAATAATATGAAAATAAAAGTAGGAAACTTAAAATATGATGGCGATGGCTTATATAAAGATGAGTATAATCAAATCTTTATTGCTGATAAGAAAAATAGGTGTGTATATTTAGTAGATGATTCCAATCGTAAACTGTTGATTTTTCACCAGATTAGATATCTTTTACCACTAATAATTTTTTTGCTCTTGGGCTTTTTCGTAGATTGGGTTGCTGGTATTATATTTGGAATAATTATATTAATAGGGCTAAATATCTGGTTAAACAGAATATACTTGAAAGGTTTAGCTTGTGTCGATAATGTTGACATACCTAATCAAAATAATATTAAAGAAAAATACTTAAATACCACAGATGGTAATCGCATAGTATTATTAGTAATAACAGTTTTATTTCCGATACTTCTTATAATAAATTTGGTGGAAACAGTAGGACCTTTTGATAAAATCTTTGTTTTTAGTTCATTTAATGATTTTGCTTTAGTTATTGGCTCTATTGCTGCAGGTGTTTATTCACTATATATTGCTTTTAATGTTTTAGTAGCAATTCTTGAAAAAAGAAAAGTTGTGTAAAACAGTTGGAAATTGCAAATGGTACTATTATTGGTTCGACTCTAAAAAATGATAATGATATAACTAATCTTGTAGATTACAATTTAACTAAAACTTTTGTCGGTACTGTTAGAAAAATTTTGTGAATTAAAAGTCTTATAAGGAAGGAGTGCAAAGCATGAAAGTAATTTGTTATTTGCCTGCAGGTTATCCAACAATTGATAAAACATTGGAAATTGCAGATTTATATGTTGAAGGTGGTTGTGATATCATCGAATGGTCAATTCCTCCTATTAATCCATACATAGATCCGTCATATATAGCAGAAAAAATGCTTGAAGCCAGAAAAAAATGCAATAACTTAGATAAATATCTTGAATTAATAAAAGTTTTTAAAGAAAAACATCCAGATAAAATTGTTTGTCCTTTAATATACAAAGAGACATTGCATGAAATAGGTATTGAAGAATTCGGAGTATTTTGTAAAAAGCTAGAAATAGATACAATTATTTCAGCAAATATAACGGATTATTGTGACAAAGAAAAATTATTAAAATATGGAATTAACATTGCACCTTGGGTATCATTTGCTATGGAAGATGCAATGATAAAGGAAGCTTTGGAAACAAAAAGTTTTATCTATATGCAAGCAATGTTAAATGAAGAAGATAAGAAAGCTGGTTTGGACGATTCAACGTTATCAAAATGTATTAACAAACTAAGAGAAATTGGTATTGATAGCCCGATTTATTGTGGAGTGGGTATTAGAACTACTGATGATGTTAAATTTTTAAAAAAATCAAAAGCACAAGGTTTCTTTTTAGGAAGTAGTCTTATTAAACATTATGATTCACCTTCAGATTTAATTAAAACAATTAAAGAGTTTAAACAAGCTGTTATATAGAAAAGGAGAAAATATTTATGAAAAATTTTATGTATCATATTCCAACAAAAATCCATTTTGGTAGGGGTGCTATTAGCAATTTGCCAGATAGTATAAAAGAATATGGCAACAAGGTTTTGTTAGTTTATGGTGGAGGAAGTATCAAGAAACTTGGCATTTATGATGAAGCTGTAAAATTAATGAATGAAAACGGAATTGAATTTATTGAATTATCAGGAGTTGAACCAAATCCAAGAGTAGAAACAGCTGATAGAGGAGCGAAATTATGTAAAGAGCATAATGTGGAGGTTGTTTTGGCTATAGGTGGTGGAAGCACCATGGATTGTGCTAAAGCAATTGCTGCTGGAGCTAATTATGATGGTACTATATGGGATTTTGTTAGTGGAAAATCTAAAATCGGTAAAGTATTGCCAATAATTACAATTGTTACTCTGGCTGCTACTGGTTCAGAAATGGATACAAGTGCAATCATAACTAAATGGGAAACTAATGAAAAAGCAGGTTTAACTGGACCTAATTTAAGGCCTAAAGTTTCTATTTTAGATCCAGAGTATACCTTCTCTGTAAGTAAATATCAAACGGCAGCAGGAACAGCAGATATTATCAGTCATGTATTGGAAGTTTACTTTAACAATAATCCTGGAGCTTTTTTACAAAGTAAGTTTTGTGAAGCTGTTTTAAAAACTTGTTTCAAATATGGTCATATTGCATATAAAGAACCAAAAAATTATGAAGCTAGAGCAAATTTATTATGGTCAGCAAGTTGGGCTATTAATGGTTTATGTACAAAGGGTGCACCTGTTGGATGGTCAGTTCATTCTATGGAACATGAATTAAGTGCATACTACGATATAACTCATGGTGTAGGATTAGCAATTTTAGTGCCACATTGGTTAAGACACATGTTAAGAAAAGAAAATGCCTATAAATATGCTGAATTTGGTATCAATGTATTAGGTATTGATTCTACATTAGATGAAATGGATATTGCTAATAAAGCTATTGATGCTTTGTCAAAATATTTAAAAGAAATGGATTTACCTTCTACATTAACTGAAGTAGGAATTGATGAAACATATTTTGATATTATGGCTGAAAAAGCTGGAAAAGGTTTAGCAAATGCCTTTATTCCAATGAATAAAGATGATGTTTTAGCAATCTTAAAAGCATCTTTATAATAACTGAAAAAGCGATTTTAAGGAGTCCTCCTTTTTGGAGGACTTTATTTTGATAATTATTAGAAAAAAAATAAGCGTTTATTAAAAAACATATAATTCATATTATGTTATAATTAAAAAAAGGAAGTAAAATGTATAAAGTAGGACAGGTAGTACAGGGAACTATTACGGGGATTAAACCATATGGAGCTTTTGTCAAGATAGATGAAGAAACTTCAGGTTTAATTCACATATCAGAAATTAGTGAATACTATATTAATGATGTTTCATATTTTTTCAAAAAAGGTGAGAAAGTAGTGGTTAAAATTATTGACATTGACAAAATTGGTCAATTAAGACTTTCATTAAAAGCTATTCAAACTAATAGAAAATATGCTATTCCGACTAAAAAAGATATAGCTAATATTGAAAAGATTGGTTTTAAATCTTTACAAGAAAAACTACCTGACTGGATAAAAGATGCATTGAAAGGGAAATTATGATTAAACTAGATTATTCACATGCTTTATTAAAAGATGATATTAATGATTATCAAGGCAAAGTTGATGAAATTCACCAAAGTATTATTAATAAAACAGCTAAAGGAAGTGACTTTTTAGGTTGGATAGACTGGCCAATAAATTATGATAAGGAAGAGTTTAAACAAGTCAAAGAAGTAGCAAAGGAAATCAGAGAAAAGGCTGATGTATTTCTAGTTTGTGGAATTGGCGGTTCTTATTTAGGGGCTAGAAGTGCAATTGAAATGATGAATGGTTTATATGATGATAATAAAGTTGAAATTATTTATGTAGGTAATACAGTTTCTGCCACTTATATCCAACAAGTATTAGACCATATCAAAGGAAAAAGCGTTTATTTGAATGTCATTTCCAAATCAGGTTCAACTACCGAAACAGCAATTGCTTTTAGAATTTATCAGCAATATGTTGAAGAAACTTATGGTTTAGAAGAAAGTAAGAAACGAATAATTGCTACTACTGATAAAAACAAGGGAACATTAAATAATTTAGCTAAGGTTAAGGGTTATAGAATGTTTGTAATCCCTGATGATATTGGTGGAAGATATTCAGTAATAACAGCAGTAGGACTTTTGCCAATTGCAGCAGCGGGATTAGATATTGATAAGTTAATGGCTGGTTGCCAAAAAGCAAGAGAAGACTTTTCTACTAGTGATTTAAATAAAAATACTGCTTATCAATACGCCGTATTAAGAAGAATGTTAGAAAAACAGGGAAAAAGTGTTGAGCTTTTCGTTACATATGAACCACATTTAGCAATGATTGCAGAATGGTGGAAACAGTTATATGGCGAATCAGAAGGTAAAGAAGGAAAAGGTATTTTCCCTGCTTCAGTAAACTTTACAACTGATTTGCATTCAATGGGACAGTTTATTCAAGAAGGATATAAGATTTTTTATGAAACAGTATTAATAATCGAAAATCCAGCTATGGATATTGTCTTTCCATCTTGTAAGGAAAATTTAGATAACATGAATTATTTAGCTGGTAAAAATGTTAACTGGGTAAATCAAATGGCATTTGAAGGCACATTAGCTGCCCATGTTGAAGAAGGGGAAGTTCCAAATATTGTTCTTCATATAAAAGATACCAGTGAGTTTAGTTATGGCTATATGATTTACTTCTTCTTTATTGCTTGTGCAATGTCAGTATTGATGTTAGATGTAAATCCATTTAATCAACCAGGTGTTGAAGTTTATAAGAAAAATATGTTCAAATTATTAGGGAAAGAGTAGTTTTTCTTAAAACATATATGAATTTACAAGAAATTGAATTTATAGGCTATTGATGACTAAAAGAAGTAAAACCATCTTTTGAGATGGTTTTTCCTTAGTTGATAAAAAAGACTCTTTACATAAAAAAACAAAGTTAGATAGTTTAAAAATACAATGTATTACAGCGTTTGTGAAAGATTATTAGTAAATTGAAGGATTAATTATGTTGAAAGTAAATGATAAAAGATATAAAATAATGAAATTGTTAGGAAAAGGAAAGAGTGGATATTCATATTTAGCAAGTTATGAAGATGTTTTATACACCTTAAAAAAGATTCATCACGAACCTTGTGATTACTATACATTTACTAACAAGATTGAGAGTGAATTAAGTGATTATCAAACATTATCGAATCTAAATATTTTAATGCCTAAGTTAATAGAAGTTGATAAAGAAAATGAGATTGTTATCAAAGAATATATTGAAGGTAAAACAGTACTAGAGAAGATTCAAAATGAAGAAGATATTAGTTTAGAAATAATCTTAGTAAAAAATATAGCTGAACATTTAAAAAACAATAATATTAATATTGATTATTATCCTAGTAATTTTATTTTGTATTGTGATTTACTTTACTATATTGATTATGAATGTAATGAGTATATGCCTCAATACGATTTCGATAATTGGGGAGCTAAGTATTGGTTTAAACACGTAGATTTTACTAAAAAAATATAGAAACCATACACAATCGCTATAACAGAAATGGTAATATACGTATATAATATAATTGTATAGGAGGTGTACGATGTTTAAAAAATTTAAGGCTTATACATTAATTTTATGGATTATTGGTTGGGCTATTGCTTACTTTATACTTTTACCACCAATTAATCCAACAAACATTGGTTTCTGGATGTTCTTTTTACCAGCAATTTTTGGACCATTATTTATTGTTGTCCAAACAAAAACAATCAGCAAGGGTTTTAATAAAGGAAAAGCATTATATCCAACTTTTATAGTTATAGGTATTGTTGTAGTTTATTTGTTGGGTATTGCAATCTTTTCGCCAATGTTTTCTTCAAGTATATACAAAAATAGAATACAAATAATAGAAGGTTCTTTTAAAGATGATATTAAAGAAGTTGATTTCAACAACTTACCACTACTAGATAAAGATTCTGCTCGTAAAGTAGGAGACAGAGTAGTTGGACAGATTCCTGAATTAGTTTCACAGTTTACTGTTAGTGATGAATATTCTTTAATCAACTATCAGAATAAAATTGTTCGTGCTACACCATTAGAGTATGATGGGTTTTTCAAATACTTAGCTAATAGACAAGGTACAGCAGGTTATATTTTAGTTGACTGTACTACCGGAGAAGCTACTTTAGTAAAAACAAAAGATGGCTTGAAGTATCTACCAAGTGCTTACTTTTTTCATGATTTAAATAGACATTTACGATTTAATTATCCTTTCACAAATTTTGGTGATATTTCTTTTGAAGTTGATGAACAAGGAGTTCCTTATTGGATAGTTCAAACAGTTAAATATACTTGGGTTAATCTAAAAAAAGAGGTTAGTGGAATTATTGCGGTTAATGCTATTACTGGGGAAACTCATAGGTATGAAGTAAAAGATATTCCAGAATGGGTTGATGAAGTTTTCAATGCTCGTTTAGTCATTGAGGAAATAGATTCATGGGGAAGATATCAAAATGGTTATTTAAATAGTATATTTGCACAAAAGAACGTTGTTCAAACAACTGATGGTTATACTTATATGGCGATGAACGATGACGTGTATATGTATACTGGAATTACTTCAATTTCATCAGATGAAAGTAATATTGGGTTTGTTTTAGTTAATTTAAGAACTCATGAAGCAAGATTCTATGATGTTCCAGGAGCAGAAGAATATAGCGCAATGGATTCAGCAACAGGACAGGTACAAGAAAAACAATATACAACAACTTTCCCTCTTTTAATTAATCTTAATGGTCGTCCAACTTATTTGTTATCACTAAAAGATGATGCTGGATTGGTTAAAATGTACGCTCTTGTCGATGTTGCAAACTACCAAAAAGTAACAGTTACTGATGCTTCATTAGGTATAAAATATGCTTCCGAACAATATTTGAAAATGATGGGCATTTCAAGTGAAGGAGTACATGATGTTACTGAAGCAGTTATTACAATAAAACAATTAACTAGTGTTGTTGTTGATGGAAATACATATTATTATATTATAAGTGACACAGATGAAAAATATAGTATTAAAGCTAGTGTAGATTTGTCAATTACGCCATTTATGGAAGTTGGTAATACTTACCATGTTAATTACTATAAAGAGAATCAATTAAATGTAATAGTTTTAATAGAAAGAAGTGTTGATTAAAAAGTAGGAGGGTAATTTATGAAATCTAGTATCTTAAAGCAGAGAATAAAAGAAGGTAGATTTGATGAAATTTTCATGGACTTATACCAAGATGTATCACAGTTAGAATATCAAAGAAACAGATATATCGAAGCTATTGAAACATTTGAGCAGTTATATGGTGAAAATGATGTTAGTTTATTTTCAGTACCAGGAAGAAGTGAGGTTTCAGGTAATCATACTGACCATCAAAATGGAAAAGTTCTAGCTTGTGCTGTAAATATCGATATCATTGCGGTTGCTGCAGAAAACAAGAGCAATTTCGTAAATATTACTAGTGATAATCGTAAGTGTAATGGTGTATCTATAACTGATTTAGAAATGAAGGAAGAAGAAAAAAGATCCACTAGATCACTAGTTAAAGGTGTTTTAAAGAGACTAGATGATGAATTATATCGTATTGAAGGTTTTAGCGCTTACATGACTAGCGATGTTGCTACTGGCTCTGGTTTGAGTTCTAGTGCCGCTTTTGAAACAATGGTCGGTAATATTGTTTCAGGTTTATTTAACAAGGGTGAAGTAGACCCAGTAATTATTGCTAAAGCTGGTCAGTATGCTGAAAATGTATATTTTGGTAAACCATCAGGTCTAATGGATCAAATGGCTTGTTCAGTAGGTAACTTAATATATATTGATTTTGAAAATAACAATCAACCAAAAGTAAAAAAAGTTCAAGCTGATTTCTCTAAATTTGGTTATAGTTTATGTATTGTTGACTCTAAAGGTTCTCATGCAGGTTTAACTGATGATTATGCAGCGATTCCTTATGAAATGAAAAGTGTTTGTGAGTTGTTAGGAAAAACATTAGTTAGAGAAGTTACTGCTCAAGAAGTTTTAGAGAACATTGATGAAATTAGAGAAAAATGTGGTGACAGAGCTCTGCTTAGAACTCTTCATGTTATTTATGAAAATGAAAGAGTGGAAAAGGCAGTTAATGCTTTAGAATCTGATGACTTTAAAGCATTTTTAGATGTTATTAGAGAATCTGGGAATTCATCTTTTAAATATTTACAAAATGTTTATTCCAACCATGATATAAAAGATCAAGCATTATCAATTGGTTTAATGTATTCTGAAAATATATTGAAAGATAATGGAGTTTGTAGAGTTCATGGTGGTGGATTTGCTGGTACAATTCAAGCATTTGTCAAAGATGGTTTTGTTAAAACATATAAAAAAGAAATAGAAAAAGTCTTTGGAGAAGGATGCTGCCACGTTTTAAAAGTTAGAAAATATGGCGGAAGGCAATTAGTATAGAGAGGTGAACAATGACAGTATATTTAGTGGATTTTGAAAATGTTAAAAGCGATGGTTTATATGGTATTGATGACTTGTCACAAAATGATGTGGTTTATATTTTCTATAGTGTAAATGTTGATAAGATTTCATTTGCAGTACATAAAAGAATTATAGAATCTAAAGCTGACATCAAAACTTTTAAAGTGGAAGTAGGACATAAAAATGCATTGGACTTCCAACTAGCAAGTTATTTAGGATTTTTGTTGAAAGAGGATAGTTCAAAAGAGTATGTAATTGTGTCTAATGATGCTGGTTTTAACCCCCTAGTTACTTTTTGGAAAAAGAAAAACTATGATGTAATTGTTGCTGCAGATTTAACGAAATTGAATCAAAAACAAAAGTATATAAAATTGTATAATCAAGTTAAGGGATTAGTAGAAGATAATGAACAAGCAAAACTACTAACTGATTGTATTTTGAAATATAAGACCAAACAAGGGTTAAATAATGCTATTGTAAAAGTATATGGTACAACGATTGGTGGCAAGCTTTATAAAGCCATAAAACCACTAATTATGGATAAAAAAGGGAAGTAATGAAAAAGAGTTTCAATCTTTTGTTAATTAATTGAAAAAGTTTTCAAAGTAAGTTAAAATATGAATAGAGGTACAAATTATGGAATTTTTACAATTAGTCAGTCAAATCTTTGGTTATCTTTTACCAGTTTTAGGTACCATTGCTTTAATTATTTTGATGGTGGTTGGAATAAAAGTGACTAAATTAATAAAGAAAGTTGAAAATTCATTGACTAATGTTGATGCAACGGTATCAAATGCTAACAATGCAATTGTAAACTTAAATAAAACTATTGAAACAGCAAATAAATATGTTGATGATTTTGGTGTAACATCAAAAACGATTAATAACGTATCAATGACTATTGAAGCGGTAAGATATACATTAGAACAAATGGTTAAGAAATTTATCGCTAAATGGACAAAAGAATACGAACAAATAAAAAAAATGATTTTAACTTTTTTAGAAAAATTAGAAAACAAAGACAAAGTTGTTATTGCTGATGCTAAAAAGGAAAATCATAATTCAACAGAAAGTGAGGAATAAAATGGAAGAAAATAAAACTAAATGCACTGAAGAATGTGTCAAAGAATGTGTTGAAGAACACGTAGAAGAATGCCCTGAAAAATGTTCAGAAGAAGGTTTCGAAGAAGTAGTTGCAAAAGTAAAAGAAGCAGTTGAAGATGTAAAAGAAGGAATTAAAGAATCATTTGCAAAGTTAGCTGCGGGGTTAAACGATATTAACCTAAATAAAGAAACTTTAAAAGGTTATCTTGATGAGTTTGCAGAAAAAGCAAATGAAATCTCAGCTAAAGCAAAAGAAAAATTCGAAGAATTCAATGAAGAAAACAAAACTTCTGAAAAATTTGCTAAAGCGAAAGAAACTGTTACAAATGTAGCTAATCAAGTTGGAGAAAAAGCAACTGAATACTACAATAAAGCTTTAGAAAATGAAGATTTCAAAAAAACAGTAGAAACAGTTACTGGAAAAGCTAAAGAAGCTTCAGAATTCGTAAGTGGTAAATACCAAGAATTCATTCGTGATCCTAAAGTTAGAGAAACAGTAGTTGGCGCTAAAGAAAAAATTGAAAATGTATTTGAATCAATAAAAGAAAAAATTAATAAAGAAGAAGAAGTAGAAGAAGTAGAAAAAGAAGAAGAAAATAAGGAAGAATAGTATATGAGCACGTTAAATGATGGAAAGAAAAAGGTAACTATATATTCAGTGGCTCACGAAGCTGGTGTATCATTGGCTACGGTTTCTCGTGTCATTAACGACTCATCACTAGTAAAAGAAGAAACAAGAAAAAGGGTAGAAGAAGCAATTGTTAAATTGGGATACAGACCTAATGCGATAGCACAAGGCTTGGCTTTAAAAAAGACAACTACTATTGCTCTAGTTATCCCTGATTCTAGTTTCTTGTATATGGGAAAGATTATTAACGGATTATTAGATGTCGCTAAAATTTATAAATATAATATCGCACTTCATACAACAAGTAGCAGTATTAATGAAATGAGTGAAATAATTGATAATATTGTTAAATCTAGAGCTGATGGAGTAATCGTTTATAATGATTGTTTAACTGAGCAAGAAGTAGCGGTATTAAATAGTTTTTCTACACCAATGGTTTATATTGGTCATAAAATAAAAGCAGATGAAGCATGTAATGTATTTGTTGATTATAAAAAAGCATTATATGAATTAACTGACAAATACATTCAAGAAGGCTATAAGGACATAGTTTTAATCGAAGATAAGAAAAATCCTATGATGATGGACGAGCTTTTACAAGGTATTAAAAAAGGATTTAAGAAACACAACAAGGAGTTTGCTGGATTAATTGAAATCCCTGATAATTATCATAACTCTTATGATTATTTAAATGAATATTTCAAAGATAACAAACATCAATTAGTTATTACAGTAAGGGATTCTCAAGCAATGGCAGTGCTTAATGCTTGCACAGAAAATGGAATTAGTATTCCAGAAGAAACTGATTTAGTTTGTGTAATGGATTCTAGGTATACCGACATGGTTCGCCCAAGAATCTCATCGTTCTTTATTCCGTCCTATGATTTAGGTGCATTAGCAATGAGAGTCATGACAAAGATGTTAAATGATGATGAGGTTAAAGAAAAAGAATATCAATTAAGCTATATTTACAAAAATAAAGCATCAACAAAAGTTTAGGAAGTAGTTAACAACTGCTTCCTTTTTTCTATTATTTAAAAAGATTAACAATAAAGTCATAATATGGTAAAATAAGTAAGCACGAGGTGGAATATATGACTTTTTTAGATGAATTAAATTGGCGTGGATTAATTAAGGACGTCACAGATTTAGAAGGATTAAAAGAAAGATTGAAAAGCCCGATTACTTGCTACTGTGGTTTTGACCCTACAGCTGATTCTTTACATGTTGGTCATTTACAGCAAGTACTGCTGTTAAAAAGATATCAAGTAGTAGGACATACTCCAATTATTTTAGTTGGTGGTGCTACTGGTATGATTGGCGATCCAAGAATGACTAGTGAAAGAAATCTTTTGACATTAGAAGATGTTAGATATAATGCTGAATGTATTAAAAAACAATTAGCACATTTTTTATCATTTGAAGGCGATAATGCAGCAATGATGGTTAATAACTACGATTGGATTAGTAAGTTAAATGTAATAGATTATTTAAGAGATTATGGAAAATGTTTCAATATCAGCTACATGTTAGCTAAAGATGCTGTTGCTTCAAGACTTGAAACTGGAATTTCATATACTGAGTTTTCTTATATGTTACTTCAATCAATCGACTTTTTACATTTATATGTAAATTATAATTGTGAATTGCAAATTGGAGGTTCAGATCAATGGGGCAACTTGACTTGTGGTTGTGAATTGATAAGAAAAGTAGATGATTCTAGTCCAAAAGTTTATGGAGTTACATCACCTTTAATTACAAAGTCAGATGGTTCTAAATTTGGAAAATCTGAAGGTCAAAATATTTGGTTAGATCCAGAAAAAACTAGTGCATATGAGTTTTATCAATTCTTTTTCAATGTTGCTGATGATGATGTTGTTAACATGTTAAAAAGACTTTCGATGAAATCAATTAAAGAAATTGAAAATTTAGCCATGAAAGTAGATACACAACCACACTTAAGAGAAGCTCAAAAGGCTTTAGCGGAAGAATTAACAGAACTAGTTCATGGTAAAGAAGGATTACAAAGTGCTTTAAATATTACTGAAGCTTTATTCAGTGGTAATATTAAAGATTTAACTAGTAAAGAAATTAAAGATGCTTTTAAAGATGCTAATACAATTGATATAGAGGAAAATGTCTTATTAATTGATGCCTTAACTAACTCTAAAGCAGCTTCAAGTAAAAGAGAAGCAAGAGAGTTTATTAATAATGGTTCAATTTCCATTAATGGAGAAAAGTGTACAACACTAGAAAAAACATTAACAAAAGCTGATAGTTTAGATGGTGAAACTATTGTTATTAGAAAAGGGAAAAAGAGTTACTTCATTTTTAAAGTATAATTTTTTCAAAGGAAGGTTAAAAATGAAAAAAATACTGATATTAATTTTTTTAATTATTACATTAGTAGGTTGTAATAAAGAAGAAACAAGGCAATTAGATAAAGAAAAATTTAATGCTTATTTGACTTATTATAATGCGATTTTATCTGCTGAAAATAAACAGGCAGAATCTTCTTGTTTTGATATTGAATTAGTTGTAAATAAGATTGCTGATGATAAATATCGTTATGATATTATTATTGATAACACAAAGGTTGCAATGTTTGACATTAAAGCTTTAGCAATCATCGAAACTTTATCTTTAGAAATTGACCAAGAGAATATGATGCCTTCAGTAGGTATTTTAGATGATTATCATTACAATATGGTTCCAGGACAAGTGGATAAGGAAAATGATTTTTATGAGGGAATAATCCTTTCTTTAACCAGTAAAGAAAGTGCTTTAAGAGTTTCGGTAATGGTGGATTATAAACCTTTAAATGATGAACAGCCGATTCGTCAGTATTTTTCTTTATATACAACTTATGAAGATCAAGAAAAACTAACAGGAGAATAGGATGGATAAAAATAAAAGAAAACAGTCAATTGTTGCAGGTGCTTTAACAGGTAGTGCTGGTATTTTTATCACCAAAGCATTATCACTTTTATATGTTATTCCTTTTAATGAAATTGCTAAAGAAGCAACTGTTTTTTATTCTTATGCTTATACTGTTTATGATGCTGCACTTCAGGTATGCCTTTCAGGTTTACCATTTGCTATTGCTACATTAGTTGCTAAATATGCAACAAAAGATGATTATGCAACTGTAAGATTAGTAAAAAAAGTTTCAAGAAGCATCATAATGGTAATTGGAGTGGTAAGTTGTATTCTTATGATTGCTTTTGCTAAACCTTTAGCTTATATGATTGTTCCAACTGATCTACAATCAACTGACTATATTAGATATACCCAAAATGTATTGATTATTGTAGCTTTTGCTTTAGTTTTTGTTCCTTATTTGAGTTATTTTAGAGGCTTTTATCAAGGGTTAAAAGAGTTTAAAACTTATTCTATAACTCAAGTTTTAGAACAAGTTGTTAGGATTACATTCCTTATATCGGCAAGTAGCATTTGTGTTTATGCTTTAAACTTAGATCGTGTTTGGGCTGCTTATATGGGAGTAGCTTCTACTAGTATTAGTGCCATCTTCACAATAATTTATTTTATCGCTTTTGATAAAAGATATGAATTGTCACATAAAAAAGTTGAAACTAAAAGTGAGTATTCAAATAAAGATATAGTAAAAGAATTGTTTAAAGTTTCTATTCCTTATTTATTGAATGCTTTAATGATATCTACAAGTTCTTTGTTTGTACTATTGTTTTTTGCCAGTGGTTTGGAAGCGTATGGTACCAGTGCTAAACTAATTACTATCTATCAAGGAATTATTAATTATCAAAGTACAAAACTGGCTTCAATTCCAATGATTATTATGACTGGTTTTTGCTTAGCTATTATACCTCATATTACTGAAGCAGTAACTAGTAATGATGACAAAAAAGTAGTTGATTTAGTACATAAGATTATGGAAACAGTTAACTTTTTGTCAGTGCCAATTTGTTTCTTCATGTTATTTTTTGCTAAAGAGATTTACTATATAATGTATGGTAATTATTATTTAGATATTGGAACTAATATGCTATCTAAAACAGTAGTTAACCAGTTTTTTATGAATTTTTTCGGAATTATAACGTCTACTTTAATTGCCTTACAACTTAGAAAAACTTATTTGATATTAGAAACATCTAGATTAATCTTTATGCTAGCTTTCTATAAAATTTTCTTAGTTAATTTTGGCATTAATGGATATTTTATCATTATAGCTATTGAATACATCTTTTATGTAATTGCAGGTTTATTTATAATCAAATCAAAATATGGCATAAATTTTAAAAAAATGATAGATTCATTTACTAGAAGCTGGATGGGAGCCATACCAATGTTCGTTATTGCTGCAATTTATGTTCAATTTGAGATAAATGTTGGAGCCATGAATAGATTTGCGGTATTAATATTAACAGGTTTTATGTTTATAGTTTGTATTGGAGTTTATATTGCGATTACCTATAGATTAAATGTAATAACGGATTTGTTTAATATTACTTTTTCAAAAGAAACATTTGTTAATTTAAAAAATAAAATATTTAATAAAGATGAAAGGATTTAAAAAATCCTTTTTTTCATAAAAAAAGAATGATTTTTCAATCATTCCTTTATTTTGAAAGTTAACTATTTCTTTCTGTTATAGAATTCTACTACTAATAATTCATCAATATCAGCATTTAATTCATTTCTTTCAGGAACTCTTACAAATTCGCCTTTCATAGTCTTTTTATCGAAAGTAACAAATGCAGGAGTATTTAAGACTGCTTCTAGTGAATCAATAACAATTGGGTTATTCTTCATTTTTTCTTTAACTTCAATAATCATGCCTGGTTTAACTTGGTATGAAGGAATATTTACTTTTTTACCATCTACTAAGATGTGACCGTGATTGACTAATTGTCTAGCCCCTCTTCTTGTTCTAGATAATCCCATTCTATAAACTACATTATCTAAACGAGATTCTAATAATTGTAAGAAGACTGTGCCAGTAACACCTTTAGCTCTTGAAGCTTTGTCGAATAAATTTGAGAATTGTCTTTCATTTACTCCATAAGTGAAACGCATTTTTTGCTTTTCAGCTAACTGTTGACCATAACTTGTTTGTTTGATTCTTCTTGTTGGACCATGTTGTCCAGGAGCATAAGCTCTTTTTCTTAGTTCTTCACCAGTTTCTAGGATAGAGAAGTTTAATCTTCTAGCTTTTTTCCATACTGGTCCTGTGTAACGTGCCATTTTTTAATTTCCTCCTAGTTTAAATATACTAGCTTGTGTGAATTAATTACTTGGGGTGTTGATCTTTCACTTAAACAGCAAGCTACTTTTCTTTTAAGATCAACGCACACGAAATAACCTTCACATGCTGCTATCGGCCTAATTAATTTAACATTAATAAACCAGAATGTCAAATCAATTTTATTATTTTTATAAGTATTTAAATGTGATACAATACTTATAAGAGGTGACATGTATGCCAATGGCTCAAACATTTGAGAAAATTATAAACTCAGGTTGGATTTATGTAATCATTGCTTTGGTTTTCTTTTTAATTGTGTTGATTGTAGTAAAAGTTAATAAAAAGAAAAAAATGAGAAGAAGGATTGATTCTATTCAAATCAAGATGAACAATTTAAGAAGTCATCCTTTTAATGCGGATATTTCAAAAATGGAT